>Ga0209829_10000022_pt1 | contig 123848 bp, 113 predicted proteins | sample C_140205_EF_Meta_FD_187311 | JGI IMG/M metagenome (GOLD analysis project Ga0209829, IMG submission 187311) | Freshwater microbial communities from Lake Croche, Canada to study carbon cycling - C_140205_EF_MetaG (SPAdes) (version 2) | ecosystem: Environmental > Aquatic > Freshwater > Lake...
CTTGGCTGAAAAACTCAACTCGGCGGCGGGGAAATAGGGCTGCGCTGGTCTGGCAGGACGTGGTTTCAGCGGAATGAAGTTGAACTACCGCAGCGCTTAAGTCGGCAAGAGCATGAACCGCGGATGACGGAGCGCGGGTCTGCGGACGCGCACCCATTTGAAAATGGAAACGGCTGCCAGGTTGATGCGGCTCTTGGGGAGCCGTTCGCCGCGCTTTTTCGGCTACTCGTTTCCATCGCTGTCCACCCGCGGTTCAACTTCATCGTTCATTTGAAGACAAACCCGGCTGCCGGCAGATTCCTTTCGCCATTCTCCAAAACACTTTGTAGCGTTTCGGCATGCTCAACCACATCTGGCTCGCGCTGATGCTTTGCGCCGTGCTCGTCGGCGGCTGGAACGGCCAGCTCAAGGACGTAGCCGACAAGGCGCTGGAAATGGCCAACACCGCGGTGGTCGGCATCTCTATTGCCCTGATTGGCGTGATGGCGCTGTGGCTCGGCATCATGCGGCTGGCCGAGCGCTCCGGACTAGTGGCGCTGCTGGCGCGGGCGTTAAAACCGATCATGCGCCGGATTTTTCCTGAAGTCCCGCCGGAACATCCTGCGATGGGCTCCATGTTGATGAACATCGCTGCCAACATGCTCGGCTTGGGAAACGCCGCCACGCCGCTCGGCCTGCGTGCCATGAAGGATTTGGAATCCCTCAATAAAACACCCGGCACGGCGACGAATGCGATGTGCACCTTCCTTGCCATCAACACCAGCGGAATCCAGCTCATCCCCGTCACGGCCATCGCCATCCTCGCGGCGAACAAATCCACGAATCCGACGGCCATTGTGGGCACGAGCATTCTTTGCACAGGATGTGCGGCGGTGTCCGGCGTGGTGATGGCGAAATTTCTTGAGAAGCTGCCCGTATTTCGCGGCAGCCGGGATAGCGACGCTCAAAATGAAAAACTGAAAAACGGTCAGCCCCTCCGGACGCCGGCGGCTGGCGCTGAAACCGAAGAAGTTGCCGTGAAAGAAGCGAGCACGCTGCAACCGCTGAAATGGTGGGGAACAGTAATGATCAGTGTTTTCATTCTGCTCTTCGGGTTCCTGTTTTTGCGGATGGTTTTTCCGGAAACGTTCGGCCTGCCGGTGGCTGCGGATATGGTGGGGAAAAGTTTGTTCGTTCGGGGCGTCGGCTCGGTGTCGCTCCTTTCGATTCCCTTTTTGCTTTCGGCCATCCCTCTCTTCGCCACGCTGCGGCGCGTGAAGGTCTATGAGGAATTTGTGGATGGTGCCAGGGAAGGCTTCGACGTCGCTATCCGGATCATTCCGTATCTGGTGGCGATGCTGGTGGCGGTGGGAATGTTTCGCGCGGCGGGCGGGATCGACCTGCTGAGTCGCCTGCTTGCTCCTGTGCTAAACAAGGTCGGGTTCCCGACCGATCTATTGCCGATGGTTCTGGTGCGGCCGCTGAGCGGCAGCGGCTCACTCGGATTCTTCACGGAACTGGTGAGGCAGTTCGGCGCGGACAGCCTGATTGCCCGGATGGCGGGGACAATTTACGGCAGCACTGAGACGACCTTTTACGTCCTAGCGGTCTATTTCGGATCCGTAGCCATCAAACGGACCCGGCATGCGCTGCTGGCCGGACTGGCGGCCGATTTAGTGAGCGTGGTTGTGGCGGTGATTGTTTGCCGCGGAGTATTCAGTTGAACCCGAGGCCCACAATAAAGACCGTTACATGCGCTGATTGAACGGGCAGGTCAGACTCTTTGGCCTTAGTGAAGCAGTTGGATGGCTTTCAAAACGGGAGGCCACGCGGCATCAACGGGAGTGGAGCGCCGAATCAAGGACGAGGGGCTACCGCATCTTAAAACCTCGATAAGCACTCCGAAAAACGCCGTAATTCGCAGCACCCAAGTTGCTTGTAAACACAGCGTTGTCCCGTGTCCACTGGTGGTTCTGCCTGGCGTTTCAGCGCGGCTGCAGATTGGATTCCTACCGCCTGCCCGCCCCAGCCCCCCCACAACACACCGCTTCGCGACACGGTTTTCATCAAAGAATGGCGGATCCTGAGCTGATCGATTCGGACTCCGGAGGGCGACAGACAAAAAGGGCGCGAGATAAAATCACCTCGCGCCCCTGCAAACTTGGTCGGATGCGTGACTAGGTAAGAACGATCTTATCGCCCTGTTTGAGGGTCACGATGGCTTTTTTCCAGTTGGAAGCCTTGCCGGCCTGGGCGGTGCGCTGACGGCGGGCCTTGCCGCGAACATTCAGGGTGTTGATCTTGACCACCTTGACCTTGAAGAGTTCCTGGACCGCGGAGCGGATCTGGATCTTGTTGGCGCGGGGATCGGCTACGACGGTGTATTGATTGAAGCGTTCGGCCTGCTTCGTGCCTTTTTCGGTCAGGCGCACCGTTTTGATGATGTCAAAAGAATTCATGTTAGTCCTTGTTCAAACGGGCTTCGATTTTCTCAAAGGCACCCTTGGTGAACACCAACTTGTCGGGCCGCAGCACGTCGTAGGTGTTCAACGACTCGCTGGTGGTCAAGTCCACATGGGGGATGTTGCGCGAAGCGCGATCCAAATTCGCATCCACATCCTGTGAAACGAACAAGGCCGTACCCTCCACTCCCAACACGGCGAGCAGATTCGCGAAATCCTTGGTCTTGATGGAGACGAGCTTGAGTTCGTCCACAAGCACCACGTCGCCGGACTTGAGGCGTTCGCTCAGGGCCTTGCGCAGCGCGAGCTGGCGGGTCTTATTGTTGACCTTCTTGGAGAAGTCGCGGGGTTTGGGTCCGAAGACCACGCCACCGCCGCGCCACAAGGGCGAGGCGAAGGAACCGGCGCGGGCGCGGCCGGTGCCCTTCTGACGCCAAGGCTTCTTGTTCGAGCCGGCCACGTCGCCGACGTTTTTTGTGCAAGCCGTCCCGCTGCGCTGGGCAGCCTGGTAGGCGACAACGGTATCGTGGACCGCTTGGGTCCCCTTCCCGTTTTCGACGATCTCGAATTTGACTTCGTGCTCGCCGCGGCTGGCGCCGCTGATGTCTTTAATTGAAATTTTCATGGCAACCCTTCAATTACTTCTTGGCTGCGGCCGGTTTTTTGTCGGCGGCAGTCTTCTTGTTGTCTTTCTTGCCAACCGCCGCAACCGGCGGCTTCCAGCCCTTCGGGCGCTTCTTGGATTCGCGGATGACCACATAGCTGCCTTCAGCGCCCGGGAACGAGCCCCGGATAAGAATCACATTGTCGGCTTCCCGAACCTGGACGACTTCCAGATTCTGGGCGGTGCGCTGCACCTGGCCGAGGTGACCGGGCATCTTCATGCCGCGCATCACCGTTCCAGGGAACAAACGCTGTCCGATGGCGCCGGAGCGGCGATGCCACCCCTTCGCACCGTGCGTCGAGTCACCGCCCGCAAAGGCGTGACGCGCCACCACGCCCTCGAAGCCGCGCCCCTTGGTGACGCCGATGGCGTCAACATAGTCGCCCGGCGCAAAGAGCGTCGGTCCGACGATATCGCCGGGCTTGACGTCTTTGGAGAAGTCGCGGAATTCGCGGATGCGTTTGACGGCGACACCATTTTGCTTCTTGATGTGCCCGAGCAGCGGCTTGGTCAGGCGCTGTTCCTTTTGGTCGTCGAAGCCGAGCTGCACGGCGTTGTAGCCATCCCTGCCCGCCTGCGTCTTGACTTGCAGAACGCGGTTGGGACCGGCAAGCACAACGGTTACAGGTGTCATTACGCCATTCGCGTCATAGACGCGGGTATGGCCCAGTTTTTTTCCTAAAAGTCCAAGTGGCATAAACGTCAGATCTTGATGGTGATGTCCACGCCCGCAGGCAGGTTGAGTTTTTTCAGTTCGTCCACCGTCTTGGCGGTCGGTTCGATGATATCGATGAGCCGCTTGTGGGTGCGCTGCTCGAAGGTTTCCTGGGACTTCTTGTCCGAGTGAGGGGAGCGTTGCACGGTGAATCGCTCGACGCGAGTCGGGAGCGGGATGGGACCTGCGACCCGGGCACCGGTTCGTTTCACGGTGTCCGCAATTTCGCGGGCGGATTGGTCGATGACACGATGGTCATAGGCCTTAAGTCTGATGCGTATTCGTTGTCCAGCCATAGAAAGAACAATTGTCTGTTAATGGTCGTACTGTTGCCGCTCTCCGTTTTTGAAAAGCGGACGAGGAATATAGCAACAGGGCGATTGCGTGCAACTTATATTTAAAAAAATCACGGACACCGATTTTCCAGAGCACTTGTCAAAACCCAGGCCGCCCCCTGTCCTTTCGCCCTGCTTGCCCGCCGGGCATTTTTTGACATCGGCACCTGGCAGCCGTCGCCGTCCAGACGGCAGTCCAGCGCCTGTTCATACGTTTCGCGGCTTACTCGATCAGGTTCCCTGGCGTTGCAAGCGGACAATTCAGAACTCGAAATCCTTCAAAGCACGCAGCCCCAGTTTGAAGGGCACGCCCCCCACGAAAACGGACAACCCCAGGAACACCAGGACGCTCAAAACGCCCCACAGCGTGCGACCGTGAAATCCACCGGTCCCGAAGGCCAGAAGAAGCACGGAGACGAGGATGTAGACGAAGCTCAGGACCAGGCAGAGGGTGCCGCCGAAGCCGCTGACAATCTTGCTCGAATTGCATTCCTTGAAATTCGGATAGAGCACACCCAGTCCGACGGCCAGACCGTTAAGGGCGAAGGTCATCACGGCAATCACCGCACCGAAAAAAAGAATTTGGTCCCAAGACATTTTCAGGAGCCAACAGGAAAGGGTGATCAGACTGAGAGTTGCGGCGAGCGAAGCGCCGGCGGCCAAGGCGAATTTGGTTTTAACCACACGCACCAAACCCAAGGGCGCCATTCCGACGAGCCAAACCCGGCGGCCCTCCAGTGAGAACTGGGGATAAACAAACCGCGTGGTCAGCGTGGCAAGGTTCAGCGCGCAGGCGCCCAGATTGAGATAGCTGACCAAGATGATCCAGAAAGGACCGGACAGTTGGTGGGTGAAGTGGCGCAGGTTAAGAATGTAAACGCCCAGAAGCCCAAAGAGCATGACCGACTGGCCCCATTGCGTGGTGTCCCTCCAGAAAACCCGGGCGTCCTTGAGCAACAGGGCCCTCACATCAAACCGGCCGCGGACGATCAGACTGAGAAACCGCTCGGCCCTCCCCGCGGCAAGACCGTCGCCCCGTCGCGGCATCAACCAGGTCCAATTGGACTGTCCGTTCCCCCGGCTGTGAACAGCCGAGGCGGTATCATAAAAGGCATTGCCCAGCCGCGTCAGGGCGATAAAACCGAAAAATGTGGAGTGACTCAGCAGCACCAGTCCGAAAAAAACGGCGGCAGACACGGCCCCATCCGCCCAATGCAGAACGCTGGTGGAGAGCCAGTGGCTTGGAAGCCAGGCCGCCTGGGCGTAGCGGGTTTTCACCAGTAGCTGGTCCAGGACATCAAGCATGCGCGTGTCGGTGAACTCGACGATCCCCGACTGTTTTCGCCACCACCAGGCCAATCCGCCCAATGCGGCGATGGCGCTCAGGGCCAGGGCGGCCTGAAAGCTGCGCCGGTCCAGACACCGCGCCAGATAAATGGCCAGCCACAGGCCGGCCACGGCGGGTAGAATAACAAAGAGGCCGGTCAATCCCAACGTTGCGGGATAAAAATACCAGGGTGCCTCGCGGCTGAGGCCGAAGGCGGCCAGAAACGGGGCGATTAAAAACACAAAGGCCCACGAGGCGAGCAGCGCCGACTCAATAAACTTCCAGCGGAGAATGGTTTCGCGCGGCACCGGCAGGGTCAGCAGGAAGACCGTCTCTCGGTTTTGAAAAAGATTAGTATAGCTGATGACAAGATTGCTGAGAAGGAGCATCGCAAACAAAAATGCGAAGAGCAGGTAAATCAGGCGATCGGTCAGCACTATCCCCAGTCCGGGGAAGGAGTTCACAAACCGCAACCCTTTGGAAAAGATCCAGAACGACAGAACCAGATAGCCCAAAACGGACAGGGCCAGCACCCCCGTGAGAAGGCGGGATTGATGCCGCAGCGACTTGAGCTGCCGCCAAGCATGCAGGACATGAATCCGCAGCAGCAGCAGTAGCGGCCGGTGAACGGAGATGACGGTCATGGCGCAAATCTTAATCCGTCCGGCCGCCCCGCGCAATTCCCGCTGCTTTCTTGGAGCGCAGGAACCGGTTTCAGATTCGCCCGGACAAACGGACTTGCGCGCCTTAACTGAGCTTGACCCACTTGCGTTGCCGCGAGGCCTCGTAAAGGGCTTCCATGACAACAACGCGGGCTGCGGCCTCGCGCGGTGTCACCAGAGGTTGGTCTTTGGCGCCCGCAACGGCGCTAAGAAACTGCTCCAGAGGCGAGGGCAGTTCCGGGGCCAGTTTTGTCCAGGGATCCTGGCTGTTGCTGCCCGGCACCTGCTTGCTTTTGTAATACAGCTGGCCGTCGGCCATCATCGCATGACCTTCCGTGCCGCTGATGAGCAGCGGCACCGGGTCTTCCACATCCACCCAGCCCGCCGCCAGAGTTCCCGTGATCCCGTTTTTGAAGCGGATCAGAGCCTCGCCGGATTCGTCGCAGCCGGGATAACGGCCCGTCACCGTCTTGATGTCGGCCGTCACACTTTCCACATCACCGAACAACCACATGAGGATGTCCAGCTTGTGGGTACCCAGATCGCCGAAAGCACCCACTCCGGAAATTTTCGGGTCCGCCATCCAACGCCATTCCTTGTCGAACCATCCCCCCAGCGAACCGCCATGGCAGTTGGATCCCCGCACACGGGTGATCCGGCCGAAGTGCCCTTTGGCGATTTCCTGCTTCAAAAAGATGTGCCTCGGATTGGTGCGCATGAAATAACCGGTGGTGAACAGCAGCTTGGCCTGTTCAATCGCCGCCGCCATTTCCAAACTCTCCTTCCCGGTAATCCCCAAAGGTTTTTCGGCAAACATATGCTTGCCCGCACGAGCCGCGGCCAGAACCAATTCATGGTGCCGGTTCGTCTCGGAGAAAATGACCACGGCCCCAATCTCCGGGTCCGACCAGATCTTATTCACGTCAGCCACCGTGCGGGAATTGAGCTCCCCGGCAAACTTCTGGGCACGCACCGCGTCATGATCCCATACGGCTTTGACCCGCAGGCTGGGACGGGATTTGGCCAGCTTGACGAAACCGGGGGTGTGGATATGGCCGCCCCCGACCAGCGCGACTGTGAGAGGCTTTTCGCTTTGGGCCAGTGCGGAGGGCAAAGATGCCACCGCGGCGGCAGCCACGGCGCTGGTGCGGATGAAATCACGACGGTTCAAAATGGAGTTCATGGAGCCCATCGTAGCACTCCGCGAAAAATAAGTAATGGATTTTTTGAGGTGCCGCATCGCCACCTCCCGGCCTATGGACGGCTTGGGAAAAGGGACGATTGGCCCGCAAGCCCGGCTTGGCCTGCTTTCACTCCAACTCAGGCAAAGACGATCTCGGTGGTGGCGGCGTCGGCATCCCAACCCCGGGTTGGGCCGGCGGTCACAGAAGAAATATCTTTGATGGAGATTTGGCGGCCGAGCGTTTTCGGGGTCTTGATCTCGATCAGCTCGGGGTTGCAGGTCTGTTGGCTGACTTTCTGATGCGGTGCCGGCTTATAGCGGACAAAGAGTTTCTTGGGCGTGCCGGGGGCCAGAAACAGCAAGCGCGACTTCTCGGGAATGCAAGAATAGATCTTGTTGAGAATGGTGCCCCCAAACTTAAACCGCTTCAGATAGCTCGCATTCCGGTCGCTGTAAGCACAGGTGTAAACCTGCTCGCGATCCGGCAGCCCGCAGAAATAAACATCCGGACCGACGAAGAGTTTCTCCGGCAGTTCGCTCACCTTGTAGGTTCCATCCTTGAAGATAAGCAGCAGTTTGTCGAACTTCGTGCACTCAAGCTTGAATTCCTCGCCGCTGACCTTGTAGCCCACATAGCCGCTTTCCCGGTCGTAGCTCACCTTGAAAGCTTTGAAAGCCACCGCCTTGACGTCCACCTCCTCGTGCCGGGAGGATTTCGTGGTCAGGCGGGGATAAAGCGGACCATACTTGGCCAGCAACGACTCCAAGTGCCCGATGGCATAGCGGGTCAGGTTCTTGAGGTTTTTCTGCGTATCGGCCAGATCGGCTTTGACCTTGTCCATCTCCTGCCGGTGCTTGCTGATGTCGAAGAGCGAAATGCGGCGGATGCGCACTTGAAGCAGACGTTCGACGTCCGGGTCGGTAAGGCTGCGGACCAGCTGCTTGGCAAAGGGCAGGAAGCCCTCGTAGACGGACGCCATGACCGCCTCGTTGGTCTTACACTGCTCGATTTTTTTGTAGATCCGCTCCTCGATGAAAATACGTTCCAAGGTGCGGAAATGCAGCTCATCTTCCAGCTGCTTGAGCTTGAGCTCCAGCTCCTGTTTGAGCAGGGCTACGAGCTGGGCCGTGTTGGCCCGCAACACTTCGCTCACGGTCAGTTCCACAGGCCGGTTGGCCCGGATGACGATGATGCGACTGGTGAGCGATATTTCGCAATCCGTGAAGGCGTAAAGCGCGTCCACCAACTTCTCAGCCTCCACACCGGCGGGACAGCGCACCTCGATCTCCACCGTCTCGGAGGTGAAATCATTGATCGACTTGACCTTGAGTTTGCCTTTGCGGGTGGCGTCCTCGATCGAGGCAATCAGCGACTCGGTGGTGGTGCTGGGAGGGATCTCCTTGATCACCACGGTCGACTCGTCTTTGACCTTGAGTTTGGCGCGGACTTTGACCGAGCCTTTGCCATCCTGATAATCGCGGGCATCCATCAGGCCGCCCGTCGGAAAATCCGGCAGGCACTTGAAAGGCTCGTCCTTGAGGATGGCGATCTGGGCCTGCAACAGCTCGGGGAAATTATGCGGCAGAATCCGTGCCGACAAACCCACCGCAATGCCTTCGGTGCCCAGCATCAGGGTGACCGGCAGTTTGCACGGCAGGGTGACCGGCTCGCGGTTGCGCCCGTCGTAGCTCGGCACAAACTCAGTGATCTCGTCATTGAAGAGCTCAGTGCGCGCCAACTCCGTCAGGCGGCACTCGATGTAACGCGGGGCGGCCGCAGGATCGCCGGTGTGAATATTCCCGAAATTCCCCTGCCCCTCGATGAGGTAGCGCTTGTTGGCCAGCACCACCAGCGCATCGCCAATGGAGGCATCGCCGTGCGGATGGTATTGCATCGTGTGCCCGACGACATTGGCCACCTTGATAAAACGTCCGTCATCCTTCTCATGCAACGCCCAGAGAATGCGCCTTTGCACCGGTTTGAGCCCGTCGACCAGATGCGGGATGGCACGGTCGCGGATGACGTAGCTGGCATATTCCAGGAAGCTCGTGTTGACACGCCGGTGCAGCGCCAGCTCGATCTTACCGGGAACGAAAGGGTGCGGGGCATGGGCGGGCACCGGTTCGGCCACGATTTCGGCGTGGTTGCTGCCATTGCCCGCTTCTGCGGCAATCTTCAAATTTAACTGACCGGGATCTTTTTTTTCTTTGTCGGACATGGGGCGTCAGTGCTCGCCGCGGCATTCTCTGGGACCGCGAACGGCGAAATCCTGCGAGCAACCGCCCCAAAAGAAAAGAACTCTTTAATCTAAAAACAAAGCCGCCACGGCCCCCCTGCCACACCGGTCGGCTTCTACTCCAAGATCAACCGACGATTGGCAACACCCTGCATGGGAAAACCAGCCCGGAATTCGATTCCGTCCCCCCATGGAAACCAAAAGGCCTGTGCGCCCTCGATTGGAAATCATTTTGGCGCCGCAGTTTCCAGCCCGCACACCGCTTGATCCCCGCCATTGACCGGTTTTCTGCGCAGCCGCAGCCGCCAGTTCGTGAAAACGTCATAACTCACCGAATTTTTCAACTTCGCCAGATCGTGCACCGTGATCTCCTCGCCCCCCTGACACCCCATCAAAACCGCCTCATCCCACATCTGCACCTCCGGAATGTCGGTGACGTCCACCATCAACGCATCCATGGCGATGCCGCCGATGAGCGGTGCCCGGCGTCCCCGGATGAGCGCCCCGCCCGCATTGCGGACCCGGGGGTAACCGTCACCGTAGCCGATGGGCAGCACGGCGATACGCCGGACATCTGGCGCGGTATAGCGCATGCCGTAGCCGACGACTTCGCCGGGCTTCAAGGTCTGGATCGCGGCGACCCTGGCCTTGACTGACATCACCGGTTCAATTCCGGCAATCCGCCGGCAGACCGCGGAGGGAAAAACGCCAAACATGAGAAGGCCCACACGCACCATGTCCTGATGGGCGTGAGGCAGGTCGAGAAAGCCGCCGCTGTTGCAGGCGTGTTTAAGGCGCACGGAAATTCCGGCGCGCTCCAGCGCCGCTGTGACTTCGGAAAACCGGGCAAATTGGAGGTTGGCAAAACTTTTGTCCCTCTCGTCGGATTGCGAGAAATGCGTCATCACGCCCTCCAATTGCAATGAGGGTTCGGCGCACACCCGCTCGATAAGCGGCAGCGCCTCGTCCCAGCGCACTCCGTAACGGCTCATGCCGGTATGGACTTTCACATGCACCGGCACCCTCTTGCCGAAGAGCGCCGCGGTTTTGGCCAGCGCCCGTAACACATGGGGCTCGTTGACGCACACGGTCAGATCATGCGCCACGCACCATTCCAGCTCCTCCTCATGCCGCTGGCCCAACAGGAGCAGTGGCGCCGTAACACCAGCGTCGCGCAGCGCCATCGCCTCCTCGAGCGTGCTCAATCCGCAACCCCAAGCCCCCTCCTCCAGCGCGACTCGGGCGGCATCCAGCGCGCCATGCCCATAGGCCTCGTCCTTGACGATTGCCATCAACCGGACCTGAGGCGGCAGATCGCGCCGGATCAACTTCAAATTGCGCCGCAGCCGGCCCAGATCGATCTCGATCCAAGCCGGCCGCAGCGGGAAGTTTTGGGAATTAAAAGTCATCGCAATACCGAGGGTTGTTAAAGCATGAATCCGGGCAAATGACACGAAAAAATCGAACCTGGTTTATATATTTCTTCCCGCCCCATGTTTTAAATCAGCACCGGAGCCGGGCGGCCGCGCACCGAAAAAACTCTGGCAGACAGAAGCAACCTTTGCCATTCTGGGACATGGTCTTACTCCTGAAACTGCTGCTGGCCTCCGCCTTTGGTTTCGTGCTGCTGGCTCTGTGAAACCGTTTCGATACCTCTCCGACCGCCTGTTCCTGTTATCTGGCTTCCTCTACGCTGTCAATCGCTGGCTCGTCAAACCCCACGTCCACAGCGGCTTCCTGCACGACCATTTCAACGATCTTTTGCTGATGCCCTGCGCCCTGCCTCCGCTTCTGCTGGCCCAGCGCCGGCTCAAGCTGCGCAAGCACGACCGCCCGCCCGCCACCGGCGAAATCATTCTCTACTGCGGACTGTGGTCCATCCAATGCAAAATCATCGGCCCGCATCTCACCCGGCGCGCCACTTGGGACCCGTGGGATATCCTTGCCTATGCCGCCGGCGGATTGCTCGCCGGCCTCTGGTGGCAGCGCGAAAAACGGTTTGGCACCGGCCCCGCCAATGAATTTTGATCCGATCGCCCCGCATTACCGCTGGATCGAGCTGCTCGGTGCCGGCGGAACATTGCAGCGCTGCCGGACCGCCTTTCTCCAGCAAATCCCCGCCCCGAAAAACGTCCTTATTCTTGGCGAAGGGAACGGCAGATTTCTGACCGGACTGCGCCGACAATTTGCGGGAGCGGCAGTCACTTGCGTGGATTCCAGCGCCCGGATGCTAGACTTGGCCCGAGCTCGCCTGGTGCGTCACCAACTCCATACCGGCAACATCCGATTTATCCACGCCGACGCCCTGGCTTGGCCGCCGCCGCACAAAGAGTTTGATTTGATTGCGACCCACTTTTTTCTGGATTGTTTCCGAATGGATCAAGTGGCAGCGCTGGTTGAAAAGTTGGGAGCTGCGGCGACCAGTGACGCCCTCTGGCTGCTTTCGGATTTTCAAATCCCTGCCCGGGGGCTGCGACGTTGCCGGGCACGGCTGATTCTCTGGATGCTCTACGCGTTTTTCCGTGCTACCGCCCGGCTGCCGGCACGGAAACTTGTGTGCCCGGATCACTTCCTCAAAGAAGCCGGCTTCACACTGGCCCACCGCAGGCTCTACGAATGGGATCTGCTGCGGGCGGATTGGTGGGGGCGAAATCCGGCACCACAGCGCTGATTGCCGGACCCGGACCGAGGCTACGGCGTATCAATGGGCGGCCTGGTCTTCCGCCGCCTCATAGGCCTTGAATTTCTTCTGCTCCAACGCCCTTTGGGCGGTTTTGGTCTGCCGCTTGTTCAGGATCGACTCGCGCCGCTGCGCGGCGCCGGTCAAACCATCGAGCTCCAACCGGAGTTTGAGATAACTGTCATAGCGTTCCCGGGTCAACCCGCCACCGGCCAAAGACTCCAAAACCCGGCAACGCTTTTCGGTGGTGTGACTGCAGCTCCGGAAATGACACGTCATGCCCAATTCCTCCACGTCCGCAAACGCCTCGCGCCCCGCCTCGGCCGCCAGCCACATCTGAAATTCCCGCATCCCCGGCGTGTCGATCACCATTCCCCCGTTGCCCAGCACGATCAACTCGCGCCAGGACGTGGTGTGCCGCCCCTTGGCATCACTCTCCCGGACCTCGGTCGTCGGCAAAACATCATCCCCGTAAAGATGATTGATCAGCGAAGACTTGCCCACGCCCGATCCGCCAATGAACACCACGGTATGACCGGGGCGCACCCACCGCTTGAGGGCGGGCATCCCGCGCCCGGTCTCGGCACTGACCGCCAGCACCGGCGCCTGATCGGCAATGCCTGCGACCACCGCCAATTTCGCCGGAAGATCCTCGCACAAGTCTATTTTGTTGAGCACCACCACGGGCTTGATTCCCCCTTCAGCCACCATCGCCATCAACCGCTGAATCAGTCCGGGATTGAAGGAGCGGTCCACGGCTTGGACGACAAAGGCCGTGTCGACGTTGGTGACAAGGACCTGCTCCTGAGTGACACGTCCGGCCACCTTCCGCGACAATTTGGTCCGGCGCGGCAACACCAGATGAATCAGGGCCTTGTCCTCCTTGGGCACCCGCGAGAAGGCCACCCAGTCGCCCACCTTAGGCAGGTGCGCCGGGAACCGGCGGGATTCATGCAGCAACCGGCCGGATACCTTGCCGATGATGGGGTCATCGGCGTTAAACAGCACGTAGTGGTGCTTGTCCTCCACCGCCACGCGCGCCGGCTGCCAGCCCTTTTCGCGATGCGGGGCGAAGCCCTCCTCCAGGGCTTCACTCCAACACAGGGTTTCCAAAGTGACCTTCGGCTTTGCCATCAATATGATTATTGCCGCATCCGCAAGGGTTTGGGCAAATGGTTTTAAAACTTCCCGCCGATTGACCTGCCACATCGGCATCCCGCCCCCTCTTCAGGGCTTGCCGGTTGGGCCGCCGGCCGCGGGCCACTGGGTGCCGCCGCTTCGCAGCCAGAGCAACACTCCCATCCCGTAGAAGTCAGCCTCGGTTTTGATGTTCTTGAAAATCTGGTTCTGCAGGTCCAGCCGGACTTCCCGGTTGTTTCGCTTGTCGGCCAGATCAATGAACTTGGCGGAACCCAAACTCAGATTTAACACGTCAATACCGGTGAATTCGACCCCCTGCAATTCGATTCCACCCCCGCCGGCCTTTCCATAATCCCCCCCCGGCTTGCCGCCCAGTCTCATCACGTTGGTCTGTCCCAGCTCGTTTCGGACGATGTCCAGCTCGGCCAGCTTGAACCGCGCCAGAGTGACGTGGAGTTTGCCACTGGCCAGCGCCACCGGATCCAGTTCGATGTGCAGCTCGGGCATGTCGAGAAATGGTGCGCCGCCAAACGCCGGGGTGTTGTAGAGCCGAAGATTTTCCACCGTCACCATCGGCCGGAGGATGCCGGTGGTGAACTTACCGATCTGCGCCTCCATGCCGGTCAGGGCACGAATCCGGTTTTCCACCACCACACGCAGGATAGAATCCTTGAAAAAGATGACCAGCACGACCAGCGTCACGGTGATCAGCACCAGGCGCAGCAGCCATTTAAAAAGCCATTTCATCCGGACTTGGCTTTCAAAGCCTTACGTCTTCCGGTCGGACCTCAAGACATTCGTCCTGGTCCTCCCAGATCAGTGCCGGATAAAACTCCAGCAGCTTCGGCGCAATAACGCTCCCGGCTTGGGCGAGGAGAACCTCCACGTCCTTCGCCGCGTTTTCGTAAGCCGCATCATAGCTGCCGGCGCTCTTGCGCTGGCAATCATCCCAATGCGCAACGGCATGGACGGGGGCGTATTGCGCGGCCCAGGCCTCCACCTCGCCGCGCACCTCGGCGGGGATCTCCTCAAACGGAATAAGGGTCTCGTTGCAATGCTGGCAGATCAGTCCGGCATCCCGCACATCCCGAGTGAGCAAGGGCAGCATCGGAGCCCGGCAACAGGCCGATTCCTGGTAGGCAGCAGGTGCGGTGGCTAGACGCTTGAACCAGATCTGGCGGTCATGGGCCAGCTGCGCGCCCAATCGATAGGCACCGAGGAGAGGATGGGAAAGCCGCCATGCCTTGGCCTCAATCTGGCCAAGAGTCTGGGCCAGCCAACGCGCCAGAGTCAGATCATCAAAATCGCGAAAGGCGCGACCATACTCTTTCCATAAGGCGTCCAGCGGAGATTCCGGATTGTCAGGCATCAGACGAAGTGTTGCGCCAGACGCAAACTTTGTCGAGCGCGGGAAACACCGGGTCAAAATTCAAAATCTTGCCCCAATAACAAAAACGGCAAAGACAATCTGACGCTCTGATGTCCCTCTCAAAGCGTGAATCCGGCGGCAGCGGCATCCGCGGCAAACATCCTCACTGTGTCCAGCGAGAGCGCCGTCAGATCCATTCCCGCCATCTTCTGCAGCTTGCCCAAGATGTCGTGCGGCACGGTCACAATCCCGCATCCGCAGGCGTCGGCCTGGAATATGTTCAGCACCTCCCGCACGCTGGCCCACAGCAGATCCGCCTTGGGCTGGTTCACCAAAAGTTTTCCGTACTCCACCATGAGCGGCATCGGATCCACCCCGGTGTCGGCGATGCGCCCGGCAAACACCGACACGACCGACGGGACGGCCGGGTTGAGCGCCGCAGCCACGCCACGAACCTGTTCCAGCGTCAGCAGGGCGGTGATGTTCAACTGCACCCCGGCCTGCGCCAGCTCACGCACCAGCGGCAACGCCGATTCACTGCGGGTGTTGGTGATCGGAATTTTGACGAAAACGTTCTTCTGCCATGCGGCGATCTTCAAGGCCTGCCGGTGCATCTCGGAAAACTCGTCCGAAAACACCTCAAAGGAGATCGGCTTGGTGGTGACAGTCTGCAGAATATCCCGGGCAAATGCCTCGTAATCCTTGATCCCCGCCTTGCGCATAAGGGTGGGATTGGTCGTCATGCCCTGAATAAGGGGATTGTCGTTGAGGCTGAGAATGCCGGCCTTGTCAGCGCCATCGGCGTAGATTTTGACTTTCAACTCTTGAAGGGTGTTCATGATATGAATTCCGTGGCTGTTGGGCCTAGGCCCGAGTATTAAAGGATACTACCTGCGGCATCGGCAAGATTGCGAGCAGAAAATCCGGCACCTGCCTCAGGACTTCGGCTTAACCGCGGTCGATGAGCACGGTGCGGCAGCCAGCAGCATTACCGCAATCAATGTCGCGCCATCGGTCCCCCCTCAAGCTGTGGGCCATATCAATGTGCAGCTCGGCTGCAGCCTTGAGCAGCATCCCCTGATGGGGTTTGCGACAGTCACAGGCCGAAGCCCGCTAACAGGGGTGGAAGCAGACCTCGACCCGGTCGATTGGCAACCGGGCCCGAATGTGGAAATGGATTTGATTCACAACGACGCGATCAAGAGTGCCACGTCCGACGTCGGGTTGGTTGGTGGCAACAATCAGGACGAAGCCCGCCGCTTTGAGCCGCGCGCAGGTCCCGGGAACCGCGGGCATAAGTTCAAACTCCCTAAGGCTCACGGGCGGATAAGGCTTGCCCCCCCTCTCCAAGGCGCGGTCGATGACGCCATCGCGATCCAGAAAAACGGCCGGCCGCAAAGCGGGAGGATTCTCGGGCATGGGATGAAAAATGTTAACGAGCAGGGCGAAACCGGCATGAAGAACAGAGTGCCAAAGGGCTGGTGCAAAACCGGCGGCTCAGGTCAAGGTTCAGACAAACCTTCAATTTCGACCTGCAAACGCACCTCGGGGCTTCGCGCAGGATCGATAGAGGATCATGAGCAATTCTGCGGCTTTCCACCAGAATTCATGGCCCTTGTCACTTCGTGGATTCCCATTTGGTCTGGGTCAGCTTGAGTTTCGGGTGGGAGACGAGCAGATGCCAAACGACGGCCTGAAAAGCCTCACTATGCGGGGTGACATGGGTCGGGTTCACGGTGGGGACGATGACACACGCGGTGGATTCCCGGGCGGTGTAGCCGCCGTCGCGACCCACGATCCCGACGACATCCGCGCCGACGAACCGGGCAAGCTGGATAGCGCTGACGAGATTCGGGCTGACGTTTTTCTCGAGATTGCCGCCGCCCACGGAAAAAATGAGCAGGCCGTCCTTGGCGGAGATGCGGCTGCCCTTGAGCCACTCGGAAAAAATGGAAGGCCAGCCGTCATCGTTGGTTCGGGCTGTCAACTCGGAGACGTTGTCGGTGGGTGCATAGGCCTCGAAGCCGCAGATCTTTCGGAAATCGTTCACGGCATGGCCGGCGTTGCCAGCACTGCCTCCCACGCCCAATATGAATAGACGGCCGCCCCGGGCACGGATCGCAGCAAGGATATCGGCGCAGCGCTCAATTGCATTAACATCAAGTTGTGAGGTGACCTGTTGGACCTCGGCAAGGAATTGCGCTGTGAAGGTGCTCATAATCTTGTGATAAAAGCACGGGGGACTCCAAAAATGAAGCAATAATTTTCCACCACCCGATTCCACAATCCGGACTTGGACCCGTCCCCTCCCCGGAAAACATAAAGCCCTGTAAAATAAACAACAGCCCTTTCGGTCCAATTCCCCCTGCCGTTGATTACCCAATCTTTTGGTGTGTCCGGCACGGAAGCGGCTGTGAACTGGGCCCCGCCATAAACTCCTATGCTGCCATGATTGCCGGGGCTTTTCGGGTTTGGAAAGCCCCGCCCCAGGGGCGGTGTTTTTTCTTTCCTGCGCCGCCCACTTCATTCTTAATTCCCCTCGCATGATAATATCCCGGTCACCTTTGCGGATCACCCTGGGTGGAGGCGGCACGGATCTGCCGTCCTACTACGAGCAGCACGGCGGATTCCTCATCGCCGCGGCGATCGACCGTTACGTCTACATCACGCTCCACGAGACCTTCGTTTCCGATTTGATCGTAAAATATTCGGAGCTGGAGCGGGTGCCGGAGGCAGCGCAATTGAAACATCCTATCATCCGCGAAGCCTTTGCCCTGCTGGGGATGAGCGGGCGCTCGCTGGAACTGACCTCGATGGCGGACATCCCGGCCGGCACGGGTCTGGGCTCCTCCGGGAGTTTCACCACCGCGCTGCTCAAGGCGCTTCATGCCCAGAAAAAAGACCTGATCCACCCCGCAGAACTCGCTGCGGAAGCCTGCAATATCGAGCTGGGCCGGCTTAAGGAACCCATCGGCAAACAGGATCAATACATCGCTGCCTATGGGGGACTGACCTGTTTCAAATTCCTGCCGGACGGCAGGGTGGAGGCTTGGCCGCTGCGGGTTTCCGAAGAAACCCGGGACAATCTGGAGGACAATCTGCTGCTGTTTTTCACCGGTTATTCGCGCTCCGCCTCGGCCATCTTAAAGGAGCAGGACCAAAAGTCCAAACAGGCCGATACGGGGATGACGGAGAACCTGCATTTTGTGAAGGATCTGGGGCAGCAGAGTCAGAGGGCGCTGGAATCGGGCGACCTGCCCGGGTTCGCCCGGCTGATGGATGTCCACTGGCAGCGCAAAAAGGAGCGCAGCGGCGGCATGAGCAATCCCAAGATCAACGAGTGGTATGATCTGGCCATGGAAAACGGGGCGCTGGGCGGCAAACTCATCGGCGCAGGGGGCGGGGGCTTTCTGATGTTTTACGCCGAGGACAAGGCGAGGCTGCGCCACGTCATGCGCCAGAACGGCCTGAAGGAAGTGCGTTTCCGCTTCGACTTCGAGGGCTCAAAACTCGTGGCTTCATGAGCGCGCCTCTGGACATTCCGGTGGCCATTCTGGCGGGCGGTCTGGCGACACGGCTGCGACCGATCACCGAGAAGATCCCCAAATCCCTGGTGCCGGTGGCCGGGAAACCTTTTCTAGCGCACCAGCTGAACATGCTCCACGCCCGTGGCATTCGTCGGGCGGTGTTGTGCATCGGGCACATGGGTGAAATGATCCGACGCGATTTCGGCTCGGAATCCTGCGGCGTACAGCTTGAGTATTCATTCGATGGCGAAAAGCTACTCGGCACGGGCGGAGCCATCCAACGGGCCCTGCCGCAGCTTGGCCGGGAGTTTTTCGTCCTCTACGGGGATTCCTATCTGCCGGTGGACTACCGGCCGATAGCGGATTTTTTCCACCGCAGCGGCAAGCCCGGCTGCATGACGGTGTATCGTAACGAGGGACTCTACGATACCAGCAATGTGGTTTTCGAGGCTGGCGAGATCGCGGTATATGACAAAAAAGCGAAGCTGCCGGAGATGCGGCATATCGACTACGGATTGAGCCTGTTCAAGGCCTCGGTTTTCGATGCACGCACCGCGGGTCAGGCTTTCGATCTGGCGGAAGTCATGGGGGAATTAGTCCGGAGCAGGCAATTGGCTGGATACGAAGTGCCGGAGCGGTTTTATGAAATGGGCTCGCCGGCGGGGCTGGAAGAATTGGAAAGGCTGCTCAAGGCGCTGCCCGCAGGAATCGCCAACTCATAAATCCTGATTTCCCGGGACCGGTCATTTGAAAATCCGACTGCTCTCCGGACGGTTGAACTATTTGCCCGCCAAGGTTCTTACATCCACCGCCTCCATCCCTGCGCTGCGGATGGCCCGCATCCCCAGGTCAGTGTCTTCATAGCCGCGGCAGAAGCGGGGTTCCACGCCGATGCGCCGGGCCGCCTCAAGGAAGATATCCGGGGCCGGCTTCTGGTTTTGAACCATCTCGCTGGTGACGACTGCCCCGAAAAGATGCCGGATTTTGAGGTGCTCCAAAACGTCATTGATGATTTTATGGGTACCGCCGGAAGCCACGGCCATGGGCAGTTTTCCGTGATTCGCCCGGGCCACCTCCACCACCGCGTGAATGGGTTGGACCTGGCCCATCAGCGGCAGGTAAGCCTCTTCCTTTTCGTGGGCGACGGCGATATGGTCCAGCGATCGGCCCTGCTCCAAGGCGAGCATTTTGAGGATGTCGCGCGAGGGCACGCCGCCAAGGGCGTAAAAGCGGTCCTCAGGCAGGTGCAGGTTGTGTCGATTGAGAACGATCTGCCAGGCGTGCCAGTGCAGCGGCATGGTGTCGGCAAGCGTGCCGTCGCAGTCAAAAATAAGGGCTTTAATTTGGGTTTTCATTGCAAAAAGGTGTTGAAGAAATTGAGGACCAAGCTGGAATATTGAGCCGGGGAAAAGGCGAGCAGATCCTGATGCCGGGCCCCGACAAAAGGCGCAAATTGTTTCGGAGCGGCGGCGCGGTTGAAAATCTCCCCGGCTTCGGCAAACTTCGTGTCACGATCCTCCGTGCCTGCCATGAACAGCTTCGGCACCCCGATCTTCCCCACCGCATCAACCACCTGCAAATCCCCGACCCGGCAACCGATCCGCAACGGCAGCTGAAGGGTAAGCAGCGGCGACAAACAGCGGGCGAACCTACCCAGGCGGATTTCGATTCGATCCTTTGTGGCCTCCTCAATGGTGGGATAGACCATTTCCAAAACGAGGGCCTGCACCTCCAAAGCAGGGCGGGCCAAAGCGGCGGCGGCGGCTCCCATTGAAACGCCGAGCACGCCGACCGGCTTGCCAGGAAAACGTTGTTTTACAAAAGCCACGGCAGCTCGGGAGTCAAGACTTTCCAAGTGGCCAAAGGTGATGCGGGCTCCTGGACTTTCTCCATGAGCCTGAAAATCAAACATCAAGACGGCATAGCCGGCCGCCTTGAGCATTTGGGCACGGGTCACAAGAGTGGTCTTGTCGGAGCGCACGCCATGCTGCAAAACCACAACCCCGCGGTTGGTCACCGAAGCCGCCAGCCAGCCGTGAATGGTCGAGCCGCTGGCGCTGGGAAAAGTGACGGCTTCGACGACCAGATTGGCTGGCATCTGCGTGGCATGGTTATGGGCGCGGCAGAGATCTGCCCCAATCACCCACACTGCCACCAAGGCTGCAACCAGTAGCAGTATGGCGGCAATCCCAAAGCGCTTTCCCTGACTCAATCCCCTTCCCCTCATGCCTGCAATGCAGCGAGCTTTTCCTCCATGTCATGGGCGATCAGCGGCTCGATCAGATCATCAATATCGCCGTCGATAAAATTGGAGAGGTTGTAAAGCGTGACCTCAATGCGGTGATCAGTGACGCGGTTCTGGGGGAAATTGTAGGTGCGGATTTTCTCGTTGCGCTCGCCGGTGCCAACCTGCTGTTTTCGGTTGGCGGCGTATTTGGCGTTTTCCTCGGCGATCTTGCGTTCCAGCAACCGCGAACGCAGGACGGTCATGGCGCTGGCCCGGTTTTTGATCTGCGAACGCTCGTCCGCACAGCGCACAATCAGCCCGCTGGGCTTGTGCTGAATCTGCACCGCCGAGTCGGTGGTGTTGACGCCCTGACCGCCCTTGCCGGAGGCCCGGCACACGCTCACCTCGATATCCTCGGGCCGGATCTCGACATCCACCTCTTCGGCCTCGGGCAGAACGGCCACGGTGGCGGTGCTGGTGTGAATCCGGCCCTGCGCTTCGGTGGCCGGAACCCGCTGGACCCGGTGCACACCGCTCTCGTATTTAAGCCGCTTATAGACATCGGTGCCGGTAATGGTGAAAACAATCTCCCGGAATCCTCCCAGATCGGAGGAATTCGAGTCGAGGGTCTCCAGTTTCCACCCCTGTTTCTCCGCATAACGGCAGTACATCCGGTAAAGGTCCGCAGCGAAAAGCGCGGATTCCGAACCGCCCGCCCCAGCGCGGATTTCGACGATGGTGTTGCGCGAGTCGGTGGGGTCGGGTGGCACGAGGCCCAATTGGAACCGCTTGGATAGCCGCTGTTCCTCGGCTTCGAGCCGGGCGACTTCCTCGCGGGCAAGCTGGGCCAGTTCGGATTCGGGGGATTCGCTCAGGAGCAAGAGGCGGTTTTCGGCAAGTTCCTGGACCGCTTTTTGGTAGGCGTTGCCTTGGGCGACCAGTTCCTTCAACCGCGCGTATTCCCTGGACAATTCCTGCGCCCGCTGGGGGTGATCAAACGCTTTCGGGTCGCTGAGGGCAGCCTCAAGCTCCGCAAAGCGGCGGGAGAACTTGTCAATGTGCGGACGAAAATCCATGGGCAAAGGGGCTTCTCAAATTGGCTGAGGGCAGGATTACGGCCCGGGCCTGCTCCTTCTCCGCAGTCAAATGCCCGCCGGAAACAAACAAATGACCGACCCGGGTGGGGGCCGGAAAAGCAAGCGCCCGCGGATCCGAAGCCGACGGAACCGCGGGCGCTGCCGGAAAAACTACTTTTTCTTCTTCTTTGTCGCCGCAAACGCCTCCTGGGCAGCCTGCGTCTTGGCGGCGCGCTGCTGGAACTTGTCCACGCGACCCGCGGTGTCGACGAACTTCTGCTGTCCGGTGTAAAAGGGATGGCAAACGTTGCAAATGCCCACGATGGTCGTGGACTTGGTGGAGCGGGTCTTGATCACGTTGCCGCAGGCGCAACGGATTTCCGCATCCAGATATTTCGGATGAATGTCAGCTTTCATAAAAGGCCTTCCATCCTACCATTCAGAGCGCTGAAGACAAGCAGGAAATTACAGCCGGAAGAGGGATCGCCGCTCTCCACGGCAAATCCATCCGTTGAAAGATACCGAAAGGGGGAAAAGCGTCTCGAAAACCTTTGCTTCGGTTTTGCGGCGCGGTAAAACTACCCTGAAAACGGAATGGAAAACTTATGCTAAATGATCTGGGTGAATTGAAAGAACTGGTCGCCGCCATCAAGGCCGATCATCAGGCGCAAAAAGAAAAAGAACGGCGCGAATCGTGGGTCAAATACGTCTCTCTCTCGATGATTTTTCTCGCGGTGCTCGCGGCCGTAGCCACCCAGCGGGCCGGCGGCCTCTCCTCGGCGGTCATGAAACAACTCAACGAGGCAACCTTCAACCAGACCAGCGCCTCGGACCAGTGGTCCTTTTACCAGGCCAAGTCCATCAAGGAAAACCTCTACCAACTGGAGCGCGAACGCCTCTCCGCCACTGCCGGGATCGACCCCAAAACCCTGGCCACCATGGACGCGAAGCTGCTGAAGTATGCCGGGGAGAAAAAGGACATCACCAAACTGGCCAAGGATTTTGAGGAGCGGCGAGACGAGGCTCGCGCCAAGGCCGGCCGGGCGGCAGATCTGGGCGGCAAAATGGGGCTCGTGGTTTCGGTGTTCCAGATCGCCATCGCGCTGGGCGGTATCTGTATGGTCATGAAGAAGCGCTGGCTGTGGTTCGCCTCCCTGCTGGCCGGCAGCGCGACGGCGGCTCAGATGACCCACTTGATGCTCCTGAAATTCTAACCGCCACAGGGCGCGATACACCGTTGAGCTTCAACTCAAGTCGTGGGAGACTCGCCCGGCACCATGAGCGTTCAAGTTAAAATTTGCGGTATCACCAGCATCGCCGACGCACTGACCGCTGCACAGGCGGGTGCGGACATGATTGGACTCATGTTTTATGAAAAAAGCCCCCGGCACATAGCGCCTGGATTGGCCGCGCAAATCGCCCGCTCCCTGCCCCCCTTTGTTGTCAGGGTGGGCGTCTTTGTCAATCCCACCGAAAACGAAGTGCTCCGCGCAATTGGCGAATGCGGGGTTTCTCTCCTGCAATTCCATGGAGACGAAACGCCTGAATTCTGCACCGGTTTTGGCATGATGAGCATGAAAGCCTTCCGTATCCGGGACGAAACCTCGCTGGCGCCCCTGCCCGTTTTCCCGACCGACGCCTATTTGCTGGACGCGTATTCCGCCGGCGGACTGGGCGGGACGGGGGAGAAGTTCAACTGGGATTTGGCCGTTGCGGCCAAGCGTTTCGGAAAGCCCGTTTTCCTGGCCGGCGGCCTCACTCCGGACAATGTGGCGGCCGCGGTCCGTCAGGTGCGCCCCTTCGGAGTCGATGTGTCCAGCGGTGTGGAGTCAACCCCGGGTTGCAAAGATGCCGCAAAGGTCCGGGCGTTCATCGCCGCAGCCAAGAGCGTTTAACCCCCGCGCGGCGCTCGCGGCGTCTCCGTATCAAATAAACCTTTGCCTCGGCTCCTCTTTCCATGAAAATCAGCCTATGAGTTCAGTTGTTTCAGAAACGTTGCCCGATGCCCAAGGCCACTTCGGCCAATATGGGGGACGCTATGTCCCCGAGACCCTGATGCACCCGCTGCAGGAACTGGAGGCCGAATATTTCCGGGCCCGGCAGGATCCGGAATTCCAGCTCGAACTCTCCTATTATCTCAAGGAATTTTGTGGACGCCCGACACCCCTCTACTTTGCAGAGCGACTGACTCGCGAACTGGGCGGAGCCAAGATCTATCTCAAGCGCGAAGATCTTCTCCACACCGGAGCGCACAAGATCAACAACGCCCTGGGCCAGATCCTGCTGGCCAAGCGCATGGGCAAAACCCGCATCATCGCCGAAACGGGCGCCGGACAGCACGGTGTGGCTACGGCCACGGTGAGCGCCATGTTCGGCATGAAGTGCGTCATCTACATGGGGGCCGTGGATTGCGAGCGGCAGATGCTTAACGTGTACCGCATGAAAATGCTCGGCGCGGACGTGGTGCCGGTGCAGGCGGGCCAGAAAACCTTGAAGGAGGCGGTCAACGAGGCCATGCGCGACTGGGTCAGTAATATCCGCGGCACGCATTACATTCTCGGCACAGCTTATGGCGCCCACCCCTACCCGCTCATGGTGCGGAATTTTCAGCGCGTTATTGGCGATGAAGCCCGCGCCCAGATTTTGGAAAAGGAAAAACGCCTCCCGGATCTGCTGCTCGCCTGCGTCGGTGGCGGATCCAATGCCATCGGCCTGTTTTATCCCTTTCTGGACGATACCAGCGTGAAGATGGTGGGCGTGGAAGCGGGCGGCCTCGGAATCCAGCCTGAACAGCACGCGGCCCGATTCCAAGGTGGATCGCTGGGTGTTTTGCAAGGCACCCGCAGCTACATTCTGCAAGATGAGTTCGGCCAAATTCAATCCACCCACAGTGTCAGCGCGGGATTGGACTATGCCGCCGTGGGGCCGGAGCATGCGTTCCTTCGTGATGCCAACCGGGTGGAATACACCTACGCCACCGACGATAAGGCACTTGAGGCATTCATGAAACTAGCCCGGACTGAGGGAATCATTCCGGCGCTCGAAAGTTCCCACGCTATTGCCGAGTGCATGGTGCGTGCGCCAAGAATGGGTAAGAACGAGTTGATCATTGTGAACCTGTCAGGCCGCGGCGACAAGGATGTGGCCCAAGTGGCACCCAAGGTCGGGTTGCAAATGCCAAAGTAACCTCGGAAGACCGATCATTCGAGTGAGCCGGCACGAAGGCGAAAACCAACCTGACTTGGTCTGGCTGAAGGACGGCAGGATGGAAATCCGCCTCGCCGAAACGACAAAACGGCGCGCGCCAGAGCCCGTTTTCTTCCGCTTATAGTATTTGTATTGCCCGCGGCTGAAATCTGCCTTTGATCACTCCTTGCATGAACCAAATTCTCCCCTGACCACCAATCTCTTTCCGATCTGGGTGCCGACAGCCGGCGCACTCGCCCTGGCACATCCCGCCTGGTTCACCTGGTTCAGAGGTGAATTCAGTACGTGGAGTCTGGCTCCCATCATGCCCGGCATGGGCATCACACTGACGCTGGAAGATTACAAAAGAGTCCTGCAAATTCCGCGGGCGGTAGGCATCAGCGTCGCAGCCCATTATGTGAGCATGCCCTTTCTGGGCTGAAGCGTAGCGCATCTGCTGAGACTGGAGACTCAGTTTGCCGTCGGGCTCATTCTCGTTTCCTGCCGCCCCTGCGGGACTGTGGCTCCGAATGCAGCGAACTATCTGGCCAGCTCGAACGTGGCGCTTTCGGTCTTGCTGACAATGTGCTCGACGCTGGGAGCAATTATAGAAAATGCCCCTAAAAATACCGATCTCCGGAAACAAGCTCTTTCTATTTCTAATGCTTCTGTGAGGTTCGATCGTAACAGGTTTTTCTCAGTCGGGGAGAGGCGTTGCCGGCTGGGGATGGAACCTCTACGGACAAGCGACCGCTCCCGGAGGGATCGGTGGAATTTTAGCACTAGCTGCAGGTTACCGACTCAGCTTGGCCTTATAAACGAACGGCTCTATTGCAGCCTGGGACGATCTGTCAATTGGCTCTGGCGCTATAAGTAAACTGACAGCCATCACGGCAGAGGTGAAGTTCGCGCTCGCTCTGAAAAGCAATGTCCCGCCGGATCTAACCAACGTGGTGGCAATCGCCGCAGGCGGAAATCATAGCCTGGCAGTAAGGGCGGACGGTACTGTAGTGGCCTGGGGAGAAGGAAGCAGCGGCCAGACAGCCATACCTTCGGGGCTCAGCAATGGGTTGGCTGTGGCTGCCGACAACTATAACACCATGGCCCTCAAGAGCAATCGCACACAGGCAGTCTGGGGCTCTATGGACAATTCAGTCACAGAAAACCTGAGCAACGTCGTTGCGATTGCATCCGGTTATGATCACGGTCTGGCGGTGACAGCCGATGGCATGGTTGCGGGGTTCGGATGGAACGCCAGCTACCAAGCCACGCCGCCCACCGGTTTGAGCAAAGTAACAGCGATTGCCGCCTTTTCGAATCATAGCCTCACCTTGAAAAACGACGGCACCGTCGCCGCTTGGGGAGATAACAATGTTGGCATGTCAGACGTCCCGGCCAACCTGAGCAAGCTGGTTGAAATCGCTGCAGGCGGGCAGCATAGCCCGGCACTGGTAGGGAATGGGAAGGTGCAGGTTGTCAGAACTTGTTTGCGCGCAGCACCTGCACATCGGCTGTAAATGCGATCATCCCATAGCACGGAAAAAATTCATGCTCCAACCGCGTGAGCATGACTTTGGCCACCTCCAGAGGCACGATTACTTCGATCTGGATATTGGTGAACTCCGGGATGTCTGCGTCCCGCCTACCGCGCGAGCCCTCACCCTCCACGGTGAAAAGAGTGTAGCCGTGCGCGCCCACGTCGCGCAGGAGTTTGGTTACCGCAGCCTTCGCGTAAGCTTCACAAACGATGGTCACTAGTTTCATGGCGTGCGTGGTCATGGCGAGGAATAGAGTTTGCGGGCAAGCTCCAGATAGATGGGAATACCCAGCGTGATGTTGAAGGGGAAAGTGATGGCGAGCGATGAAGTGAGGTAGAGCGTCGGGTTCGCGTCGGGCAGCGAAATGCGGATGGCCGCCGGCGCAGCGATGTAAGATGCGCTGGCGGACAACACGCCCAGCAAAGTCGCGCCGCCGAGTTCCAGGCCGGTGAGCTTGCCCAGATAAACACCGAGCGTGCCGTTGATCAGCGGGACAATGATACCAAAGGCGAGCAGGAACGGGCCAACTTTCCTCAAGTCTCCAAGCCGCCGTCCCGCGACGATGCCCATTTCCAGCAGGAACAGCGCGAGCACGCCCTGGAACGGCGTGACGAAGAATGGTTCGACTTTTTTCATGCCTGCGTCCCCGCATAATGCCCCGACCACGAGCGCGCCGACGAGTAGGAAAATACTGCGCCCGAAAATCGCCTCGTGCATGGCCTGCTTGAGTGATGCGACGGAGCCTTCGCCCGCCTGCTTGGTCGCGAGTTTTCCCAGGATCACGCCAATGAGGATGGCGGGGGATTCCATCACAGCGAGAAATGCCGTGGAATAACTCTCGAACGGTTGGTTGATGGCTTTGAGATAATTCGTAGCGGCGATGAATGTGACGGCGCTGACCGACCCGTAGTGCGCGGCGATTGCCGCAGAGTCCACGGCGGAAAGTTTCCCGCCGTAGCGCAATAACGGATACGTCCACAACGGAATCAATGCACCGAGCGCCATCGCCGCGAGGGCTGGCAGCCAGACTTCGGCGAGACCCGCTTGGGAAACCGCCACGCCGCCTTTGAAGCCGATGGCGATCAGCAGGTAGATGGTAAGGCCGACATACAACGGTTCAGGGAATTTCAGATCGCTTTTCACCAGCGCGGCGATCAGGCCGAGCGCAAAGAACAGCACGGCAGGCGAGAGCAGGTTGGCGCGGATCGCGTCTAGGATTTCCATGCGTAAGAAGTTCGTTGAAGACTTAGTCGAAAAACGTCACGCGTCCTGAATCGAGGTCGTGGAGACCGCCGACGAGGCCGACTTTGCCGTCGCGAATCAACTCAGCCAGAATGGGACTGCGCTCACGGATTTGTTTAAGTGCGAGGCGAACATTTTCCTTCGCCACGGCATCCACGCGCCGCGGCGATGCCTTGTCGACGTTTGTTGCCACAGGCACGGCGGCAACGGCTGGTTGGATTTTACCGAGCAATCCGGTCAAATGCCCCAACTCGACACCGCCGCAAGCGCCTTTTACCGCACCGCATTTCGAGTGGCCGATAACAGCGATGAGCTTGGCACCCGCGGCCTTGCACGCAAACTCCATGCTGCCGAGAATGTCGTCGTTGAGAACGTTGCCTGCGACGCGCGCGTTGAATACGTCGCCGATGCCCTGATCGAAAATCACTTCAGTCGAGGTGCGCGAGTCGATGCAGCTCAATACCACGGCAAACGGATACTGGCCGGTAGCGGTGGCCTGGCGCTGCGCGGTAAAATCGCGTGAGGTCGAGTGGCCAGTCACGAAGCGCCCGTTGCCGGCCTTGAGGCGCGCCAGCGCATCGGCGGGCGTGATGGCAGCCTGTGCAGCCTGGGTCTGAGTTTCGGCTGATTTGTGCCGGGCGCTCTGACAGCCCGTGCCGGCAACCAACACGGTCGCGAGCAACGCACTTACCAGGAGGAGTTTTGATTCGATTGGTTTCATTGTTAGTTTCGATTTTTTACGGTTCAAGTGTTTCAGTCTCGGCTGCTTTAGTGCTCCGACTCCCAACACCTACAACACCTACAACATGGCGGAGTATTACCGTTGGAAAAAATAGATTGTTCCGAATCTATCGTTCGGTTATTACGAACTTCATGACTGAAAATAAACCGGCGTTGGAATGGCTGAACTATCATCACCTCCGGCATTTTTGGGTGATTGCGCGGTGCCGCAGCCTCACGCAGGCGGCGCGTGACTTGAACATTTCACCGTCCACGCTGAGCCAACAGTTGGGGGAGTTGGAGGCATGGCTGGAGCAGCCGTTGTTCGAGCGGCGCGGACGTGAGTTGCACCTGACCGAAGGCGGGCGCATCGCGCTGGAGCACGCGGAGACAATCTTTCAAACCGGCCGCGAATTGCTGGACCGCTTCCGTCGTTCCGGCCCGGAGCGGCACGTCCTGCGGATCGGCGCCGTCGGGCCGCTGTCCAAGAATCTCCAATTCGAGTTCATCCTGCCGCTACTCAAGAGCGGCGACACCCGGGTGAACGTGGTGGCCGGATCACTCCACGATCTGGTGCGTCAACTGCACGAGCACAAACTTGATCTGGTGCTCTCCAACATTCCGCTGCGGACCGATCAGGAACAGAATGTGTTCAATCATCCGCTCGGAGAAATGCCGGTGTTCCTCGCGGGACGGGTCGCGGGAAAACTTCCGAGCGGCCGTTTCCCACGCTGGCTGCAGGGCGTGCCGGTTTTCCTTCCGAGCCGGCAGAGTCACGTCCGTTCGGATTTCGATCTACTGCTCGCGGAGGCGGGAGTCGAGCCGGACATCCGCGCGGAGGTGGACGACATGGCGCTGCTGCGATTGCTGGCGCTTTCCGGAGAAGGGCTGGCGCTCGTGTCAGCGATCGTCGTGGAGCGCGAACTGCAGACGCGCCAACTGCGTTCCGTCCTCCGGGTGCCGGGACTGGTGGAAAGATTCTACGCGATCACCATTCGCCGGCGTTTTGGAAACGCGCGAATCGAAGCCGCCGTGGCGCACTTCCGGCAGACGCTGAAGACTATCGCAGCCCTTGGGGGGAAAGTCTCGCGACCCAAGGCGCGGTGAGACGGCCCGCCAGCAATCGAACAGGAAAGCGCCGGCTCATCCGGTGCTTTTCATGCCGAAGGCGATGCCGTTCACAGTCAGCGCGAGCACGCGGCGCAGCGGTTCGGTGCGCTGCTTTTCGTTGGCTTTGCGCCAGCGCGCCAGAAAGCGGATCTGCAAATGGTGCATCGGGTCGATGTAGGGATTGCGCAACTGGATTGACTGGGCGAGCACCGGCTGATTCTCGAGGAGGCGCGCGCGCCCGCTGATTTTCAGGATGGCGGTGATGGTGCGTTGGTATTCCTGGTCGATAAGGCCGAAGATTTTCTCCCGCACGATTTCCGATTTGACCTGCGCAGCGTAAGTGCGGGCAATCGCAAGATCGGTCTTGGCGAGCGAAAGCTCGGCGTTGTCCAGCAGCGAACAAAAAAACGGCCAATGGCGATACATCTCGCGTAGCTTTGCCAGCCCGCCCGGCTCTCGTTCCAGGTAGTCCGTCAGGGCATGGCCGAGGCCATACCAGGCGGAAATCATGTGGCGCGATTGGGTCCACGAGAACACCCAAGGAATGGCGCGGAGCTGGCGCAGATCGGTGGTTTGCGCGCGGCGGGTCGGGCGGGAGCCGAGCCGCAAGTGTTCGATCAGATCAATGGGCGTGGCCTGCCAGAAATATTCGGAAAACTCCGGCGTGCGATAGATGAGCGTGTCGTAAGCGACAAACGCCGACTGTGCCAGCGCGTGCAGACAGGCTTCCCACGCGGGCAGATGCCGGGCCAGCGTTTCGGATTGGGGCAGGCACTGGGTGGCAACCACGGCGGAGGTCAACTGCTCCAGATTCCGCTGCGCGATGGTGGGATTGGAATACTTGAGCGAAATGACCTCGCCCTGTTCGGTGATCCTCAAGCGCCCGCCGTGCGACGCGTGGGGTTGGGCGCGCAGACTCCGATAGCTGGCACCGCCGCCGCGGTCGATGGTGCCGCCTTTGCCGTGAAAGAATCGCAACTTCACGCCGCACTCGTCGGCAATCCCCGACAATTCCTTTTGGGCACGATAGAGAAACCAGTTGGCTGCCAAATAGCCGCCGTCCTTGTTGGAGTCGGAGTAGCCGACCATCACCTCCTGGATATGACCGCGATGGCGCAAATGCCCTCGGTAGGTGGCATCGCTCCAAAGTTCGGCGAGAATCTTCGGGGCGTTTTCCAGATCGTGGATCGTTTCGAACAGCGGCACGAAATCCAGTTCGCGCAACTCGACACTGCGCGCCAACCGGAACACCCGCAGGATGTCGTCCGCGCTCCGGGTCATGCTGAGAATGAAGCGGCGGGCCGCGCCCTTGCCGTGATTGTCCTGAATGTCGCGCAGCGCGCGGAACTCGGCGAGCAACTCTGCCTCCGCCGAATCGAGCTTGCTGCTGTGGTCTCGGAAATCGAGTTCGGCGAGATGCCCCCCAAACGCTTCCAGCTGGGTCAACAACCGCCGGATGCGCCCGTCGGCGGCGCGGCGGGCGTTCTGCCGGATCAATCCGGCACGCACCTCCCGGAGCGCTTCGCTGATTTCGGCGAGCGACGCCTTGCCGGCACGCAGCGAATCGCGCACCTCGCCGAGGCGCGCCCGCATGGCTTCATAGGGTTGATAGCGAGACGCGCCTTCGGCAGGTTGATTCCGTCGGTGCTTTACGAGGCGCGGACTTGCGTGCGTGATTTCCCGGACCAGCGCCGCGACCTGCTGTTCGTAGTGGCCCATAACCACCAACTTGTTCCCCTGCACAGTGGCGCGGCTGACCTCTGGCGTGACAAACGGGTTGCCATCGCGGTCGCCCCCGACCCAGGTGCCGAACGTAAGGAAGGCGCGGCGACGCCGGGCTTCGGGAAATGCCGCCGCCAATTCAAGGTCAAACGTCTCGTAAAAACTCGCGACGGCCTCAAAAATGGTGCGTTTGAAAAAATAGACGGTACTCTCCACTTCCTGCCGCGGGCCAACGCGATATTCGCGCACTTCCTGCGTCTGCCAGAGGGCTTCGAGCACTTCGTCCGGCGCGTCCCAATGCTGGTCAAGCCTCCAGATTTGATTAAGCACCGCGCGGCGCTTCGCCTCGGTTGGATGCGCGGTGAGCACCGGCTGGATTTCCAGTTCATCGAGGCAATGCTGAAGCGATTCCGAGCTGACCCCTCTTTCCTTCAGTTCGCGAAACATCGCGCGCAAAGACATCGCGGGCATCGGCACCGCCTTCAAATGGCGGACCCGGGCTCGCTCCTCGCAATGATTGACGACCTGAAAAAACAGGCTCAACGCATGGATGACTTGATACGCGTCGTCCAACGACGGCCGGGCGATGAGCGTGCGTCCGGTCTTGCCGCCTGCAGTCGCACTGCCACGCCGGCGCTTGAAGAACAGACGCATATCGTGGAGGTAATTAAAAACCCGTTCGCCCGCTTGTTCGCGAATGATGCGATCCAGCGCGGCGGTGATATGACCGATTTCACTGCTTAGTTGTCCGTCCATGGTTGGCTTGGTTATTTCATATTCCCGACGGGCTGTTGCAGGGCCGCGCTGCTAAGCAATCCCTTCAGCAATGGCGGCGGCTTCGGCCTGAAGCTTGGCACTCCTACTCCGCGACTCGGTGGCGATTTGCGCCTTGAACTTGAGGACTAGGGTGCGCAACCGGTCATCGTTTGTTGCCAGAATCTGAACCGCCAGCAAGCCGGCATTACGTCCGCCGCCGATCGCCACCGTGGCCACGGGCACGCCGCCTGGCATTTGCACAATGGAGAGCAGCGAGTCCAAACCTTTCAGCGACTTGCTTTCCACCGGCACGCCGATGACGGGAAGCGGCGTATGGCTGGCGACCATACCAGGCAGATGTGCCGCGCCGCCTGCGCACGCAACGATCACCTTCAGTCCACGCTGCTGGGCGGACTTGGCGTATTGCACCATGTCGTCCGGCGTGCGGTGGGCGGAGACGACGCGCACTTCGCAGGGCACGCCGAATTCGGCGCAGACCTCGGCGGCGGGCTTGAGCGTTGGCCAGTCCGAATCGCTGCCCATAATGATCCCGACCCGTGGCGTGATGGTATTAACGTTGGTTTTCATGATTTTTCTTCAAAGCTGATGTGGGCCGCAGCACGCTGCGCGGTAGCAAGGGCTTCTTCCATGGTTTCCGCCACCACAGTGATATGCCCCATTTTACGACCGACGCCGCTCAAGGTTTTGCCGTAGAGATGGAGGTGGGCACCGGAAACGGCCAGAGCCTCGCCGAGTCCAATCGGACGCCCGACTGTTTTCTGATCCCCAAGCAGGTTTACCATGACTGCCGCCGGGGTAACCATGCGGGAGTCGCCAAGCGGCCAGCCGAGCACGGCGCGGACGTGGTTTTCGAACTGCGAACACACGCAAGCCTCGATGGTGTAATGCCCGGAGTTGTGAACACGCGGCGCGAGTTCGTTGATGAATATCTCGCCTCTTGCCGTCAGAAACATTTCCACGCCAAAACTGCCGACCGCACCCACGGCGGCCACAGCACGGCGGGCGAGTTCCAAGGCCCGTTCCGCAATTTCCCCGGCCACCGGCGCGGGAGCGAAGACGCTATGGCAGACATGATCGCGTTGCACCGTCTCGACGAGCGGATACGTGGCCACCGCCCCATCGCGGCCGCGGGTGATGATCACCGCGAGTTCTTTCACGAAGGGGCAGAAGGCTTCTGCGAATAGTTCGTTGCTATCGTCGCCGCCGAGCTTTTGCCATGCTCCAGCGATCTCATCCAAGGCTCGTAGGGTGACATTCCCCTTGCCGTCGTATGCATTGCGCCGCGCCTTCAACAAAAGCGGCAGACCGAACTCCCGCGCCGCACGAGCCACAGCTTTCGGACTTTCCACAGCGCAGAAACGCGGCACGGGCAGGTCCACAGCCGCGAGCGTTTGTTTTTGGATGAGCTTGTCCTGAACGAGCGCAATACTGTGCGCCGTTGGAAAGACGGCGTGGCCGCCGGCTTCCAACACGCGCAGGCTGGAGGCGTCCACAAACTCATTTTCCAAGGTAACCACGTCCACTTGGGATGCCAGTCGCAGCAATTCCCTCGGGTCGTCCCAATCCCCAACGAGGGATTGGGAGGCAAGCTTTGTGGCAGGGCTTCGTCGATTCCGTTCGAGGACGACAATATCGCAACCCATTTGCAGTCCGGCCAATGCAGTCATTTTGGCAAGCTGACCGCCGCCAACGATGCCGAGGCGTGGGCCAATAGACGCATCCATCGGCCCAGCCCCAACGGGATCAAGTCTGCCGCAGTCGGAGGTCTGAGGAATTCCATGGACAGACTCTTTTTCCCGGAACGCCTTCACTTGGTGAATCCACTTCCCTGACAGGACGTGATATGGAAGGGTGCGTGGACCCGCGCATAGAACCCGCTTGCAAATTCGGGAGTCCGACGCCTAGCCAAACGGATCTCGCGTCGCGTGGCCTGAGCGGGCATGCCAAGGGCGTGTCTGGATATATTAAGGGCCCGGCCTGGAGCGGACGCAGCGAACTCGAGCAGGCCAGATGGCAGATGAGATAGTGATTTAAGTATGATACTAGATTTCATGGTGTTGTCGGAGTGAGGACATGGAAAAGGGTGCTCACCTTACCCGCCGTGGTTTAATCCTGGATTTCAGCCTGTGCAGCCGCTTTGTCGCGCGACTGGCGATCTGATCCCTGATTTGCAGCATCGCCTTGGCGAATGCTGCCCGAAGTGTGTGGTCTTGGCTTTCGGCAAAGACATCCGGGCCGGGCGTGACGAGGTGGACGTTCACCTGATACGCAGGGCTGCCGTTCTCCAAGCGCACGAGGCGCACGTTGGCTTCGTCGATCTGCCGCGCCTGGCCGAGGGTGAAGATTTGTTTTTCCACCCATGAGTCCAGTTTGTCCATGGAACGCAGGTTGAGGTGTTGCAGGTTCAATCGCATGGTCGTTGTCATGTTGTTTTGATCTGTGTTTTTGTTTTCAGTCGCGGGAACGGCCGCCGCCCGACAGGAGCGGCAGCAAATGCCAGAGAAAATAGGCCAGCGAGGTGATGAACGCGGCCACATAGGTCCATGCGGCGGCATCGAGCACGCGCTTGACTCCGATGGCTTCTTCGCCGGGGACGATCAGGTTCAAATCAGCCAACACCGCTTTGGCGCGCCGCGAGGCGTCGAACTCCACGGGCAGCGTGACAAGGTTGAACAACATGATGACTCCCCACGCCACCGACATAAAGAAGGCGCCGGCCACCGGCGTAACCAGCCCGGTGACCATTCCAAGCAGCGGTAGAAACATCACGACATGATTGGCATAGGTGGTGATGCCCACCGCCGCCATGCGCCATTGCAGCGGGGAATAAGCCCGCGCATGCTGGATGGCATGGCCACACTCATGGGCCGCAATGCCGAGTGCCGCAGGGGACCGACCGTGATAGTTGTCTGGTGAAAGGACAAGCCGTTTGTGGATCGGATCGTAATGATCGCCGAGCACGCCTTCACCGACTGTGATATCCACATCACGGATGCCGGTATGGCGGAGGATTTCAGCCGCTACAGCACCACCGGTGAGACCGGATCGGACCACACCACGACTGTAGCGTTGGTAGACGGCCTTCACGCGCCACATCGCCCAGAGCGAAAACGCCATCGTGCCTAGAAAGAGAACCCAGATCATAAAATGCCTTTTGCCTAAGGTTTTGGCCGCCGGCTGGCTCGTTTGAGTCCGCGCCCGGTCGGCCTTGACACGGGCACACTAGTCCCGGCCGTTGCCGGCGACTAATACGCGTTTCCGAATAGACGCTTAGGTTAATCCGAAGTATACTCCAGCCCCGATGGAATGGATAAATTATCACCACCTTCGATACTTCTGGACCGTGGCAAAGGAAGGCAGCCTTGCCCGCGCGGCTGCAAAGCTGCACGTCTCCCAGCCCTCGATCTCGGAGCAGATCCGCGAGCTCGAATCCGCATTCGGGGAAAGTCTTTTCAGACGTGAGGGCCGGAACAATAGACTCACCGACGCCGGACATGTCGTCTTTGGCTACGCCGAAGAAATCTTTGCCTTGGGCCGTGAAATGCTCAATGCTCTCAAGCATCGCCCCGGCGCCAAAGAACTCCGGCTCCACGTGGGCGTGGCTGATTCTTTTCCCAAGCTGGTGACCAACGAAATTCTCAAGCCCGTTTTCCAGATGTCGCAGGCGGCCCACATCATCTGTCGAGAGGGAAAAATGGAGGATCTCCTCGCACAACTTGCCGCGCATCGATTGGACCTCGTCCTAACCGACGAACCGGCATCAAACAGCATCAACTTTAAAATCTACAACCATTCGCTGGGGGAAACGGGGACGACCTTCTGCGCGGAGAAAAAGCTGGCGGCAAAGCTGAAGCGTAATTTTCCACAAGCACTGCACAACGCACCCGCCCTGCTTCCCACCGAGAATACAAGCTTGCGCCGCGCGCTGGAAACGTGGTTTCGAGAGCTGAAGATCCAACCCCGTATCGTCGCAGAGTTCGAAGACCTCGCTCTAATGAAGGTAATAGCAGCCGAGGGGCGCGGTTTTATTGCCCTGCCCAGCGTGGCGGTCAATGATGCGGTGGGCCACTATGGATTTCAAACAATCGGCCGAACCGAGAAATGTCGCGTCGAGTTCCACGCCATCACCGCTGAGCGGCGTATCGCACATCCCGCCGTGGCGCTGATCACCCGTAATATAGGAGTGATCTCCAACCAGCGGACCACCGCCAATATCTAATGAGATCAGAGGGCCTGCCCTCACTCTGCCAATCGCACAGGCTGGCGGGGATTGTCAGGATCTTTAGAAGTCTGAACCTGACTTACCGCCGCTCAAGCCGTGGGGTTTTTCCGCCGTAAAAACACATCCTCAACCGGACCAGGGTTTATTGCTGGTTGAATTTCCCGGGCCTGCCTGATCCCATGAAAAACGGGGCGGCACCCGTTGCCGCCCCGCCCATCAAAAACGCCGACAGGCTCAAAACATCCCCATCACCAGATCTTCTTGAGACCCGCCAACGACAAAGCCGTGCATTCCATGGGGGTCTTCCCATCGGGATACACTTCCTGCTCCAGGGTGACCCATTCGGTGCCGCCAACCTCGCGGCAGGCCTTGAGAACCGAAGGCCAGTTCACCGAGTCCTGACCCAGAATCGCTTTCTTTCCAGATTCATTATTGACCACCATCGGCTTGAAATGGGTGATTTTGGTCCGACCGGGATAGCGGCGGACCAGTTCGGCGGGATCAAGCCCCGCCGCGGAGGACCAGCCGCAATCCTGCTGCAGCACCACATCCTTGCTGGTCCGCTCGGCAAACAGATCCCAGTAGGTCTTATCCCCGTCTTTCTTGAATTCACCGGTGTGGTTGTGGTAGCCGGTGAACATACCCATCGGTTTGAGGGCGGCGGCCACCTGATTGAACGTCTCCGCCAGAGCCTTGCTCTTTTCGGGGTGGGTGAAATCCCCGTCGCCGGGAACCATCAGGAATTTGCAGCCCAAAATATGGTGAAATTCCATGGTCCGCTTCAGCTCGTCGCCGCGGAACTTGTTCATCCCCAAATGCGTCCCTGCGGCCTTGAGGTTCAGTTCGTCCAGTTTGCCGCGTAGTTCCTTGGCCTTTCCGTCGTATTTGTGGTATCCGGCAAATTCCACCCCGGCAAAACCCAGCTTGGACACCTGCGTCAGGGCCGCATCAAAGTCGTGGGAGCAATCCCCGCGAACCGAATAGAGCTGAAGAGAAATGCGGGGATGAGCGGGGCCTTTGGCCCAAAGGGTAGGCTTAAGGCTCAGACCGGCAGCGGCCAGCAGCGAAGCTTTGACAAATCCACGACGCGATAAAGAGAGGGTTGAGATCATGTTTCAGAATTTTCTAGCACTGTTGACCAAGCGATGTCGAGAAATTCGTGCAGCCCACGCCATAAAAACAGCAGCCTTGTTGAAATCCCAGACAGGTTAGGCGCTGCAATCGGCTGCCCCATCAACCCGGATTGAGACGGGGGAACAAAAACAAAGTATGGTTATATTCATCGGTTTGACGTAGCATTTTGCCGTGAAAAAGATGATCGGCTTGTCTTTGATTGTAACCGCAGCGCTCGGCCTGATGGTGGCCGGATGCAAGGCCCTTCGATCCGGCTATGAGACAGCTCCCTACCGGGTTGTGCGCACTGATGGTGCCTTCGAACTGAGGGATTACCCTGCTCTGATGGTGGTGAAAACCCGGATGGGACCAAACGGCGGCGCAGATGGAAGCTTCAACCGGCTCTTCCGCTTCATCACCGGCAACAATGATGCCGGCCGGAAAATTTCCATGACCACGCCGGTCTTCATGTCTGATACCGATTCAAACCGCACGATGGCCTTTGTCATGCCGGCCACCCTCAAACCGGGTGATGTACCCAAACCCTCCGACGGCGCCGTGGCCGTCCAGGAACTCGCCGCCGGCCGTTTCGCCGTCTTGCGTTTCAAGGGCGGCCGCAATCCGGCCAAGGAAACCTCCTCGCTGGGACAACTCCAGGCCTGGATGAAGAAAGAAGGACTGGGCATCCAATCAACCCCGGTCTATGCCTATTTCGATCCTCCGTGGACACCGGGTTTTCTGCGGCGCAATGAGGTGATGCTGCGCATCAGTCCATAGCCGTGAACCGCGCCGTTGCCCGCTCAAAAAACAACCAAGCCTCAGCACCCATCAATGCCAACCAATCGGCTCACCCTTCTGGGCTTTAATCAGCAACCCCTGACCGTTATTTATGACCAATGAACACTCTCCGGTAATGTTGGTGGTGGGCGGATCCGGTGGAATCGGAGCTGCCGTGGCGCGGCGATTAACCACCGGGGGCTGCCGCGTCGTGATCGCCGCCCGCAATGAGGACCGCCTGCGGATCGTGACCAACGAAACGGGGGCCCAAGCATTCCCCCTGGACGCCCGCGACGGTGCCGCCGTGGAAACACTCGTGCAGACCGTGCAGACCGCTCACGGCCGCATCGACGGAGTTGTGAATTGCGCCGGGTCCATTCTGCTTAAGCCAGCCCACCTCATCACGGATCTGGAGTTCGCCGACACTCTGGCGGCCAATCTCGCCACCGCATTCAATATTGTCCGCGCCGGCACCCGGCTGATGATGCGTCAATCAGGAGGCGGAAGCATCGTGCTTTGCTCCTCGGTTGCCGCGCGGCGCGGATTGATAAACCACGAAGCCATCGCCGCCGCCAAAGCGGGTGTGGAAGGCCTTGCACTCGCCGCCGCCGCCAGCTACGCCAAATTCAGCGTCCGGGTCAACTGCGTCGCCCCAGGGCTGACCCGCACCGATCTAACCCGCAGCCTCACTCAGAACGAGACGGTGGCCAAAATGTCCGCCGCACTCCACCCTTTGGGCCGCATCGGGGAAGCCAAAGAAGTGGCCTCAGCAATTTGCTGGCTGCTGGATCCGGAACAGGCGTGGGTGACCGGCCAGGTCATCGGCGTGGATGGGGGGCTCGGATCGGTCCAAGCCCGCAGTTAACCTGCCTGCCCGAAACGAGACGGGCTTATTCCCACTTCATAAAGCGCTCCAAGCGGTGGATTGATCGCGGCTTTCTTAAGCAGCTCAACGGCTTGAAGGCCGGGCTGCATTTCCAGCCATTTCGCGGGTCGCATTCAGTAACCGCTTTTTTTCCAGACGCAACGGTAATTGAACCGCCGGTTCGGCGCACTATCCCCGCTAATGCACAGCGAGATCGGATCCTTTAGATCAACGGGGTTGTCGCACCAGTGGAAATCGAAGGAAAAGGCATCCCCTTTCAACCCCAAAAGCTTGCGCGGCACAGCCAACTCCATCCTCTTGCCCGAGTAAAGATAATCGAGCCGGGCAACCTCCCGCCACTCACCCCCGGCCGCGTTGGTCTCGTAACGCTGTAGCGTCGTCGTCTGCCCATCCACCACCCTTGAATTGATCCGGAAATCATAGCCCGCCCAGCCCGTGTTAGGATCCCGGTCGGCATCAATAAACAGAATCATCCAGTTCGTGCCGGTGTGTGGAGTAATCGCATCCTGGGTCTCAACGTAGAAACAAACCCGATCACGATCCACGGCGACCTTGCCCGTGACGATGTCGTTGCGCCCGGTGTCATTGGTATAGTGAAGCCCGCCGTAGCCATCATAGTCCCGGTGAAAAGTGTCCCCGACAGTGTCGCGATACTCGGGCCCGATGTCCGTCCAGTCCGCAAATTTCCCGTCGATCTTGATCCGGCGCAGGCCGATGAGCTCCGGTATGGGGCGAACCCCCTTGTAGCGGCGGATGTTTTGGGCCATTTGCATGTAATAATTATCCGTATAACCGCCCTTCATAGGCTGAATGCAGCGGTTGAACTCCGCATTATACTGGTCCACGAAAAAATACGGACTCTCCCGGCGCATGAACCTGAAGCTCGCCCCCCCGGTGGGTTGATACTTCCCCGCCGTCCACTCGTTCCAGTCGTTGAGATAGAGGAATTCCGGGTCGCCCTGGATGGCTTCGTCCCAGCGCTGTTGGAAATAGATGCCGTAGGCCTCCGGATGCTCCACTTTCCTGCCCAACCATGGCACGTAGGTCGCCTCGGGCAGATCGTATCGGTTCAGCACCGGCTCGCCACCCTCCCGCGTCCAAGACTTGCCAACCAGGCTGGAGGGATGCTGGGCTGGAGTCACCGCCGCCTCTTCCCTCCTGCCCTGATGCGTAGATACCAGCTCATCCGGACGCAACGCCGCGACTTGCGGATCACCCAGATCCAACCCGAAGCTCCAATTATCCTCAGTTCCCACAAAGCGTTTACCCGCCCATTCGCGGTAGCCCCACCACATCGTTCGCCGCGTGAAAAAGGCTTTCACCTCCTTGGTGTAATCCTTGTAAAACTCCCCGGCATAATCAGGATCGCCATAATGCGGATGCTTCGGGTCGGTTCGGGCCGCCGGCACAAAATGCGGATTCGGATTTTGCACACCGCCCCCGTTTGCATCGACGGCGGGCGTGCCATTGCAGAGCAGCAGCGGCTTGTCATCCCAGCTGAACCAGAGGTCCTTGTGTTTTCCAACCTTGTAGATTTTGTCAAACAAGTCCTGCACCACGGTGATCACCGGACCGTTGAAAGCCCAGAAACAGAATCGGGGCACCTTGTTCCCCTCGGCTTTCATCTTTTCCATCACCGCAAAGAGAACCTCCCACTCTTCCCAGTATCGGACGGCGTTGGTCACATCCATCACCAGCACATCCACCCCCGCATCAGCAAGCATCGACATGTCCTTGCGAATCACATATTCGTCCTTGCTCAGAAAATAGCCCGCCTCCGGTTCACCCCAATGATAAGAAGGCTCCCGCCAGAGAGGATGATGTGCGTCCAGCCGGGCAGCGGGATCGGCGGCAAGCACGCGGCTCACGTCCCCAAAATCGGGACCGGACCTGTTGTGCAGCGAATCGTTGTGCCAGGTGATATAGAAAATCCCCACCACGCGGCGGTGATCCTGCTTGACCGCGCCCGCCACGGAAAAAGTCGGCAAGGTTCGGCCTAGGGCGTCGTGCCCCACCCATGTGTCGGAGAAGAGATCCCTGAAAGAGGTGGATGGAGGGGCTGCCTCGGCAAGCGCTCTAAGCCCCAGGACAAGCGATATTAACAAGTGCAAGACCGTGGCAGCGGAGGCCGGGCGCCAGGCCGCTTTTTTATTCGGCATCTTCATTTTAATTTTTCGCGCCCACACTCTAGGCCGTGTTTGCCATGCTTGAAACCAGATTCGGGCCGCAACGCCAGGTTCATTTGGGGAGCTTCAGCGGATAGACGGAAACGCGCAGAAACCTCAGCCTGAGATCATAAGCCGGGAAATCCCACCCTTCCGGACTTGCAGGGACTGATCACGTTGCGCCACCGATGAGTATGACGTCCGCTTCAAACCAGGGGGTAGGCTTGCGCGAACTGGAAAGCCGGCGGCGCAAAGGTGGGGCTGTAGCCGGCGTCATCCCAGCAACCGGTGCACTTCCTTAAGCTTGGCCGCCACATCAATCTCATGAGGACAGGAATCGACACAATCACCGCAGCCCACGCACGACGTGCCATTCTTGGTCAAAGCCGCGTATTCACGCCGGGCCCGGGACAAATCCTGATAGTCGCGGGCGTAGCGCTCGTAGCGGAACACATCGGCAATCCCGATGTGTTCCGGGCAGCGGGAGACGCACTGGGAACACAAGAGGCAGGTGAGCCCCTTGTTATAGGAGGAAAGCAACCCCAGCGCAGAGCGGTCGTGCGGTCCCATGGCCAGCCGCATGGCGGCCCCGACATTCTCTTGGAACTCCCCGAAACTCTTCATGGAAACGACCGCCGCGCTGAGGTTGGGATTGGCCCCCAACCATCGGACCATGGCAGCAGCCGGAGTGCTTCCCTTGAAGCGGGACTCGGCGAGGAGTTTCTGGAATTTGGGGTCTTGGGCGGCTCGCCCCACCCCGCCCATCGTTTTCATGGCGATGGTGCCGAAATCCTTCCTCCCTGCCAGCTCCAGCAATTCCTGCAGCTCCTTGCGGTCCCCGTAGGTGTAGAAAAACTGGCCGGCCTCGTAAGCGGAGTGCTCCGCCAGATAGCCGAGAATTTCCCACGCCATATCTCCGCCCAGATTGTTGTAGTGATGCTGCGATAGGGCCAGGTGCCGTACCAATCCCTCCCTCTTCAAGCGCTCAAACGCCCGCACCATTCCGTGATTGGTCTTGGCCTCCTTGATTGAATGGTAGCCAAAATGGAATTTGAAAACATCATAGTAACCCAACCCGGAATTCTTTACGCTCTCCTTGACGAACTGGTAATGCTGCTCCTCGTCAATCCGGCCGTGGTTATGGTCGCCGCCCACCCGGTCCACCACAACCTCCAGATAATAGGATTCCCGGGGCTGTTGTTTAAGCGCCTCGGGCATTGTTTCCGCCGTCCACTTCTGGGCCTTATGCCAGTAATTCACCCCCGAGGCCACCGCCAATGGAATGATCGACCGGGACCAGTCGGCCGCGCCCACCAAACGGCTGATCTCCAACCCCGTCCGGCCATAGCGGCGCTTGGGCAGCTTGCCCCCACCCACCGCCTCCGCCGCCAATCCACTCAGGTCTCCCACACTCGCAGCCGCCACACCAGCCGCTCCAAGACGGATGAATTCCCGCCGGTTCAAGTTGCGCTCTTCATGGGTCATGGTGGAATCCTTTCACCCTGAAATATTTGCAGTTCACAATGCCTCTCAAGAATTTCAGCTCAGTTTACAATGCAGCCACGCGAAGTCAACGCCTCGGGCCAAAGCTCGAGTTGGAGCACGCATTCGGCATTAAGCTTCAACCACCATCCCCGCCAATTTCCAACCGCTTATCGGCACATGCCGGCGGCCTCCTTCAACCTCACCGGAGCCAAGAGGCACCGCGGCGACGAGGACCCGCCCATTATCTCAGCTTTAACCCTGGAGATTTCACAAAAACACAAGCGCCAGGCAGCGCGCTTGTGAATCGGTTTCCCAGACTCTCACGTTGGCATCCCGAAAATCCGGCCCGGCAATTGTGTTCACACCCATAAAATCCCCTGTTGTTTTCAGACCGCTCGACTATGATGAGCCCTGTTTAGTGCATCCAAAATGATCCCATGAGCAAACTTCTGTTGATTGATGACGAGGCGGATGTGCAGTATTCATTCCAGCGGATTTTCAGTTCGCCGGAGATCGAGCTTACAACCGCGTCCAGCGGCGAGGAGGGCCTTGAACTCATCCCGAAATTCAAACCAGATCTGGTGCTCATGGACATTCGCATGGGCGGCATGAACGGGCTGGAGACCCTGCGCCGCATCCGGAAGCTCGACAACAAGCAGCTGGTGATTTTAATGACCGCCTACGGCACCACGCAAACCGCCATCGAGGCGATGAAGCTCGGCGCCTACGATTATCTGCTCAAGCCCTTCGACGTGCCCAAGCTCAAGGAACTGGTGGGCAAGGCGCTCAAGGCGGCGCACGACATGCGGCAGGTCGTTTCCTACCAGCCCCTGCTGGAGAAAGAAGATTACGAACTGGGAATCGTCGGCCGGAGCGAGGCGATGCAGCAGGTTTTCAAGCTCATCGGACAGGTGGCGGGGACCGATGCCACCGCGCTGGTCACCGGCGAAAGCGGCACGGGCAAGGAACTGGTGGCCCGCGCCATCTACCACCACAGCGATCGCAGCGCGCAACCGTTTCTGGCGGTCAACTGCGCGGCAATTCCAGAGCAACTGCTCGAGAGCGAGCTCTTCGGCCATGAACGCGGGTCGTTCACCGGTGCCACGATGCAGCGCGTGGGCAAGTTTGAGCAGTGCCAGGGCGGCACAATATTCCTCGACGAGATCGGGGACATGACTCCCACCACGCAGACCAAGATCCTTCGGGTGCTTCAGTCCGGCACCTTCGAGCGGGTGGGTGGCAACCAACCAATCAAAGTGGACGTGCGGGTCATCGCCGCGACGAACAAACCGCTGGAGGAGGCCGTCGCCGCGCGGCAGTTCCGGGAGGACTTGTTCTACCGGCTCAATGTGGTCCGCATCCAGATCCCGCCCCTGCGGGAGCGGAGGGACGACGTGCGGCTGCTGGTGAATTATTTCTTGAAACGGTTCGCCCGCGAACAGCAGACCGCCCCGAAATCCATCTCCAATTCGGCCAGCAGACTGCTCGAACAATATCACTGGCCGGGAAACGTGCGCGAGTTGGAAAACGTGGTCCGCCGGGCGCTGGTCGTGGCCAAGGGCGATGCCATCCTTCCGGGCGACCTGCCGCCGGAAATCCTCGGGCCGGGCACGATCGCCGGCGCCTCTCCCGCGGCAGACCCGGCAGGCCCCAACGCCACCGAGGGCGCCGCCGATATCGCTTCACTGACAAGGCGCTTGTTCCAATGGGCGCGCAAGGATCCGAAAATGAAAATCATTCCGGCCGTGGAACGCGAACTGGTCATTCAATGCCTCAAAGAGACCGCCGGCAACCAGGTTCAAGCCGCCAAAATGCTGGGCATCACCCGCGCCACCCTGCGCAAACGCATCGAAAAATTCGGCATCCAAAGGGATTTGAACATCCAGTAGCACACCACCGCCCCGGACTTGCCGGGATCAACCCGGCGTTTGCGATTTCAAAACCGGCCGGGGCGGCCGTAAAACAACCAGCTCCGCCTCGCTTCTCCGGCGGGTCCCAACAACAGCCCCGTCTGAATGTGTTCAATCCCCCGACCCGCCAGCATCTCGGGTATAGGCTCGACTAGGAGCCGCAGACTTCCGCATACCACGCCTTGACCTTGGATTGGATGACATCACGCACCTCCCGGGTCCGCGCCAGTTTTTCCTCCGCTGTTCCCTGAAAAGAAGACGGATCAGGGAAGCCCCAGTGCAACCGCCGCGCGCCTCCGGGAAAAACCGGGCACCGCTCCGCGCTGGCCTCGTCACACACAGTCACCACCCACTCAAACACCCGGCCCGACTGGATCATGTCGGCCACCGACTTGGTGGGATTGCCGGAGATATCAATCCCCACCTCGCGCATCGCCTCCACAACCACGGGATTGAGCCGCCCCGGCTCCAATCCGGCACTAAGGGCCTGGAAACACCCGCCGGAAATCAGGTTGAGAAAAGCCTCAGCCATCTGGCTGCGGGCGCTGTTATGGATGCAAACGAACAGGACGTTGGGCTTGGTCATTGGGATTTTCTTTGGTTGTACCAGTCGCGCGACCGGTTGCAGATACTGCAGACGGAAAGCATCACCGGCACCTCGACCAGCACGCCGACGACGGTGGCCAGAGCGGCGGGTGAATCGGGGCCGAACAACGTGATGGCCACGGCCACGGCCAGCTCAAAAAAGTTGCTGGCACCGATCAGCGCGCCCGGCGCCGCAACGCTGTGCTCCACCCGCAAGCGGCGCATCAGCACATAGGTCAGGCCGGAGTTGAAGTAGACTTGAATGGCAATGGGCACAGCCAAGAGCACCACGGCAAGCCATCGGTGCGTAAGGTTCTTGGATTGGAATGCAAAGATAAGCACCAGGGTAAGGAGCAGCGCCCCGATCATGACAGGGTGGAATTTGGGGAGGAACCGCTCTTCAAACCAGCGTTGACCGTGGGATTTGAGCAGGAGCGAACGGGTCAACCAACCCGATGCCAATGGGATCACTATGAAAACCACCACCGAGGTGACAAGCACCTTGGCCGGCACGACGACCTGCGCCACGCCACAGAGGAACATCACAATGGGCGCAAATGCCACAAGCATGATGAGATCGTTGACAGCCACCTGGAGCAGCGTATAGGCGGGATCGCCACCGGTCAGGTAAGACCACACGAACACCATCGCCGTGCAAGGGGCGGCGGCCAGGATGATCAGCCCGGCCGTGTAATTCCGGCCGGTCTCCGGCTCGATCCAACCGGCAAACAGGTGCTGCATGAAAATCCAGCCGAGGAACGCCATGCTGAAAGGTTTCACCACCCAATTGACCAGCAACGTCACAAGCAGGCCCTTGGGCCGCCGTGTGATGCCGCCGATGGAGCTGAAGTCCACCTTGAGCATCATCGGATAAATCATCAGCCACAGCAGCACCCCGATGGGAATGTTGACCCGGGAACCCCGGCCGAATTCCATCCGACTCAAGGCTGCGGTCAGGCCCGGCATTGCCCGGCCCAGCAGCAACCCGACCCCCATGCAGAGAAAAACCCACACGGTGAGATAACGCTCGAAAAAAGCCAGTCGTTTGGGGGCTGAAACCATAGCCTTCATGCCTTTTTCCTTTTTGCCTTTGTCACAACCGGCACGGCCCAATCACAGCCGGCCTCTGTCTCTTTGAGCCGTTTCAAATCCGTCCGGAACACCGGATGCTTCTTCACGCACTCCTGAAGCGCCTGCAACTGCAAGCCCAACTCCTCAGGCAATGGCTCAGGCAAATGGTAGATCCTCCACTGCCCCTGACGCCGCACCCGTACCACACCCCGGATGCGCAGATAGGCTAAGTGCTTGGAAATGGCGGTCTGGGGCAGTTTGAGGATTTCTTGAAAATGACAAACGCACAGAGGGCCCAAGCCCAACAAATGCAACAGCCGCAGCCGGGTCTCGTCACTGAGACATCGATAAAGCGTCAGTATTTTCATATTCTTTCATAGGTATATGCCTGTTAGCGCATATGAAAGTCAATGGGAAATTTGCGGGCGCGCTCCTGACTGCTCCTCTCCAGCAACCCTGTAAACCGGGGCGGATATGAACTGCAAACCCTGCGGACAGCGAGGGCCGGAATGTAATTTCCCGGACCAAAAACGCCTCAGCCCACGGGGTGGATGGCTGCCTTTCCAATGAAGTTCTGCAATCTTTCGTGTTTCGCGTCGTTCGATAAACAACCCCGTCCTCCGCGCTCTTATGACAGAGAGACAAAAAAGCCTGAAAAGCCGACATCCGCCCTGCTGCGCGGTGCTATCTGTCAACCTGTGGTTTTAGGCGCAACAAACCACAGCGGTCGAATGGGAATGCGTTCCTGCCGCGGCGGCTTACCCGGGGGGCAATTGATTTTCCCGGGCCACACTCCGTAAATCAGCCAACAGATCGTTGAATCTGGCCGGTTTGGCATGAAACTCCAGCCCCACAAGACTCACGTCATCGGTGAACTTTCCCTCTTGGGCAAAACCGCGAACCTCGGCCAGCAACTCGTCGAATAATTGACCGGCCCGCATTTGGCATCGCTGCCTGACATGGTTAACCAGCATGGCCTGACTGAAGAGGTTTTGCTCCGCATCCTCCACCTCATACAAACCGTCGGTGAAAAGCATTAGAAGATCCCCGGGAGCAAAACCGGCTTCGGTGGTGGCGTAGATGGTGTTTTCCTTCAGTCCGAGGGCGAACTGAGTGCGGCCGCCCTCATTGGCCAGGGGGCTGACCGTGCCCGCCGTGCGGCGCAGGAGCAGCGGCTTGGGGTGCCCCGCGTTGGCAAAACGCAACGCCCCGGTGCGGCAGTCGGCCACCAGATAAATGGCGGTGGTGGGCATTTCCGTGTCGCTGTGCTGAAGAATCGCGCGCAATTCCCGGTTCAGCGCACTCAGGAACTGGCCCGGATCGCTGGCCGCGGGTTTCAATTCCTCCACCAACGCCCGTATCATCGCGGTCACCAGCGCAGAGCGGACCCCGTGTCCGGCCACGTCGCAAATGAACACCGCCGCCTCCGTGTCGGAGAGTTTCGAGATGGTGAAGAAATCACCACTGACGGTTTCCGCGGGCAGGTAACGGTGGGAAAATTGAAAGGCGCTGTCCGTCGGCGTCGTGCCGGCCGGGAAGACGGGATATTGCTGCGGCAGCAGGCTGACCTGGATTTCCCGGGCCATCCTGAGGTTTTCCTCCATCTGAAGGTTTTTGGCGCGCAGCTCCTCACGACTGACTGCCAACGCGGTGTTGGCCCGGCGGATGCGCTCCTCGGCGAGCTTCTGTTCGGTGATATCCCAGAACATCCCCTGCAGTCCCACCGCAGCGCCCTGCGCGTCGAAAATCGGCAGTTTGAGCACTTGGATAAAGCGGCGTTCCGAGCCGTGAAACCTGCTCTCCTCCACCTTCATGAGAGGCTTGGCAGACTGGATTACCGAAAGGTCGTCGTCCTGACGCAACCCGGCCAGTTCCGGAGGCAGAAAATCGAAGATGGTGTGGCCCAGGATCTCCTCGGGCCGCTTTTCCAAGACGCGACAGTATTCCGGGTTGACAAAAGTGTAACGGCCCGCGAGATCCTTGCGGAAAATGCAGTGTGGAATGGTCTCCACCAGAGAATGATAGAGCGCCTCGGAGCTGCGCAGCTTCTCCTCCATCTGCCGCTCCTTGGTGATGTCCCAGAACATCCCCTGCAAACCGATAACCCGGCCGCTGGCATCATAGAGAGGTGATTTGAGCACCTGCACGTAGGTCTTCTCCCGGCCCTTGGGCTGGTGCTCTTCGGTCAGCCGCAACGTCTGCCCGGTCTCCAGCACCTGCCAGTCGTCGCGATGATACTTTTCAGCCAGTTCGGGCGGGAAAAAATCAAAGTCCGTCCTGCCCAGAATGTCCTCCAGCTTGCAATGGTAATGCCGGCAATACTGTTCGTTGGCAAAGGTGAAGCGCCCTTGAATGTCCTTGCGGAAAATATTCTGCGGGCTGTGCTCCACCAGCGAATGATAAAGCGCCTCGGAGTTGCGCAGCGCCTCCTCAGCCTTGCGGCGCTGGGTGATGTCTTCCACCGTGCCTTCGTAATAAAGAATGGTCCCTTCGGACCCGCGAACGGCACGGCAGTTCTCGGAAATCCAGATCCGGCTCCCGTCCTTGCGGTAGATCTCCGATTCAAAATCGGTCAGCACGTCGCTCTCCTGCATGAGTTGAACAAACTCCTCCCGCCGCCCCTCTTGGACATAAAGCTTTCGGCCGATATCGGTGAGGGTCTGCGTGAGCTCCTCGGGGGATGAGTAGCCGTAGATGCGCGCCAGGGCCGTATTGGCCAGCAGGTAGCGCCCGTCGGGCGTGGTTTGGAAAATACCTTCCACCAGATGATCGAAAATACCGTGATACTTCGCCTCCGCCGCTAGAAGCATCAGGTCCGAGCGGTGGCGCTCTAGGGCGTAGCGGATGGAGCGCTCCAGCAAGCGCGCCGTAAGCGGGCTTTTGATCAGGTAATCCTGCGCTCCGGCCTGCACCGCCTCGATCGCCACAGTCTCGTTGTCGGTGTCACCCGTTGCAATCAGGGGCATCTGAGGGGCCGCCGACTTGAGAAGATTGATGCTGGCCAGTCCCGCACCATCCGGCACGCACACATCCAGGATCACCACATGGAATTCCTCGCACCGCAGCCGGGCCAACCCCGCCTCAAGATGCGGGGCGCAGCAGACCTCCGCGGACAGCCCCCGGGCCTGGCCTAGCATCTCCCCGACCCGGCGCGTGAACCCCGCGTCATGCTCGATGAGCAACACCCTGATCCGCTCGTGCAACATATAGAATCCGGAACCGTACGCTTGTCTGGTTTCCAAAATGACAGGATTTTCACGGTGCCGCAAGCGGCTTTGCCCGCCGGCAATTCCCCCTTTCCATGGCCCCGGTTGTGCTCTAGCCTGAACCCCTGTTTTTCTTATCATGCCCAGCGTTTACATCAAAACCTACGGTTGCCAGATGAACGAGCGCGACAGCGAGGCCGTCGCCGCCCAACTCGTCGCCAAGGGCTACACGCTGGCCCAATCCCCGGATGCCGCCGATGTGGTGCTGCTTAACACCTGCAGCGTGCGCGATCTGGCCGAGCAGAAGGCCTTGAATAAAATGAAGAACGTCATCGGCACCGCCCGCAGTGAGCGCCGCGGCCAGGTGGTCGGATTCCTCGGCTGCATGGCCCAAAGCCGGGGACAGGAGTTGATCGACCGCCTTCCGGATGTGGATCTGGTCTTGGGCACCCAGAAATTCCACCGCGCAGCGGAATATCTCGACGCGATCCTCGCCGGCCGGCGACAAAAGATTGTGGACGTGGATGTGGAGCAAGGCAGCGAGGCTGCCATTCGCGAGCACCTGCTCCATGGCGCAGCCAAAAAATCCGTCACAGCCTTCGTGAGCATCATGCAAGGCTGCAACCAGCATTGCACCTTTTGCATCGTGCCCTCCACCCGCGGCGAGGAACGCAGCCGCAGCATCCCAGGCATCGTCGCCGAATGCCGCGAACTGGCCGGCCAAGGCGTCAGCGAAATCACCCTGCTGGGCCAGATTGTCACCAGCTTCGGCAAACGGGATCTCCCGGTGAAAGATGGCAAATCCGCCTTCGTCCAGCTGCTGGAGGCAGTCCATGAGATTGACGGACTGGAACGCATTCGCTTCACATCGCCCCACCCCAAGGGCTATGGCGATGATTTGGTCCAGGCCTATGAGCACCTGCCCAAACTGTGTGAAAGCGCCCATATCCCCGTGCAAAGCGGCAGTGACCGCCTCTTGAAACTCATGCACCGCGGCTATACGCGGGAACGATTCCTCGGAATCATCAGCAAGCTGCGCCGCGCGCGCCCCTCCATCGGCTTGAGCACCGATATCATTGTCGGGTTCCCCGGTGAGACGGAGGAGGATTTTGAACAGACCCTCTCGCTGGTGCGCGAGGTCGAGTTTGATCAGGCCTATATTTTCAAATACTCGCCGCGGCGGGACACTCCGGCCGCCTCAATGCAAGACCAGTTGCCCACAGAGGTTAAGGAGGACAGGAATGCCCGCCTGCTTGAAGCCGTCAACACACTCGCCGCAAGCCGCTATGAGGCCTTGGTCGGCTCGCAGATGCAGATTCTGGTAGAGGGGCCCAGCCGGAAAAACCCCGCCCGTATGACCGGGCGCAGCCGCTGCAACAAAATCGTGCTTTTCGACGGTTCCGATCGCCACCGGGGCCGCTTGATGGATGTACGGATCACCCGCGCCGGATCGTTCACTCTTTACGGGGATCCCGCCATCGTGAATCTGTAAGGCCGGCGCCGAGTGCCTGATGCCAGATATTCTTTCATCCGACGCGTGCTTTAATTTTATCCATCAGCGGCTGCATGCCTCTGAGGCCTTGCAACCCACCCGTGTGCACAGCCACCACATTTGCGCCTGCCGGAATCTGCCTGTTTAAAACCATGTCATACAGCGCATAAAACAACTTACCCGTGTAAATGGGTTCAAGAGGAATCCCCGTCCCGGCGGAAAACCGCTCCATAAAGTCCAAAAGCCTTGCGTTAACCTTGGCGTAACCTCCGCAATGGTAGCCCCCAAAAACCTGCCACTGGGCCATTCGCCCGGTGGCCATATCGTTCAAATAACCAAGCACGTTTGACGTGATTGTGTCTTCACCTTTAAGCGTGCTGACACCCAGCACCTTCACATGGCTGGGGGCGGCTTGAATCAATCCAGCCAGGGTCGCCCCGGTCGCAGCTGCGACAGCCACCCTATCAAAGGCGATCCCATGAGATTGAATGGACCGCATGATTTCACGGCTGCCCAGCACGCCTTGAATGTTATTCCCACCTTCGGGAATAATGTGACAACCGCCAAATATATCCTGCAACTGTTGCCAGTATAATTTGTTGCAGCGTTTTGCATATTCCTCGCGCGATGCAAAATGCAATTGCATTCCGTGCGCTTTCGCATCCCGCAGCGTGGGGTTTCCGCCATCGCATCCACCTCGAATGACGCCGATGCTTTGCAATTGAAAAAGACCAGACGCCGCTGAAAGCGCGTGGATGTGATTGGAGTAAGCACCGCCAAAACTCAGGACGGTTTTAAAGCCCCTCTCTTTGGCGTGCTTCAAATTCAATTTAAGCTTGTACCACTTGTTACCGCTAATAACAGGGTGAATCAGGTCTTCGCGCTGAACGTATAGGTTGACCTGATGATCATCCAAGAATGAATCTCTGACTCTTTGCAATGGGGCTTTTTCAAATGGAATTGGAGAATCAATCATATGAGAAAGGCACCGCCCCGTTTATTGTTCCAGTTGCGATAAGCTTCTTGCCTCATGGCTTCCTCAATTGCACGCCCAAAGTGTGCAGCTCCGGAAGCATCGGGCCGGCGCGCAACAATTGCCTCCGGCACAAACTGTTCCTGCCATGAATACAGACGCGCCGCCAACAGGGATGTGAAGCCCCTGAGAAAGCCCGCGAGCAGGAAGAAGGTTTCCATGCGAAAGGAATGGCTCGTGGTTATAAACATCGCAGCAGGCGGACTGGTCGAAATATTCTGGACCGCCAGTCGATATTGGCCGGCAAGAAGGACAGGCTCGCGTGAAACATGATCCCGAGCAGGAGAGCGAACGCCCGGGTCGCATCAAGGTAATTGAGGCGGGAAGTTTCGGGCCGTCGTGGCGCTTTGGACTTGGAATTCATGGGGATCCGCTAAAGTTATCTCCTCCGTTTCCGCTGTGGCTCAAATATTATTGATACTGATATCGGTAAGAAATTGCTTTTGGGTGGGGCTTACGTCCAAGACGGGGCTGGCGGTGACGGCGGGGAGATGCCCGGTCGGCGAGGCTTGGTCCTATTTATGGATACGCCGCACGACGGGAGAGGTCATCCAGCCCGGCAGCCGCTTGGAGATGAACGCCATGATCCTGTTGAGCAGCCCTGGTATGACCACTCGCTGGCCGCGCATCAGCCCGCGGTAACCGATTCTTGCCACGAGCGCTGCGTCCATGAGCACTGCCGCGTTGAGGGGGCGATGTCCTGCCCGGTCGAAAAACTCCGTCCGCGTTCCGCCCGGACAAAGTGTGGTCACCGTGACTCCGCTTCCGTCGAGTTCGTCTGCCAACGCATAGCTGAAGGAATACACGAAAGCCTTGGTGGCGTAATACACATTTACCGTGGGGCCGGGCTGGAATGCGGCGGTGGAGGCGACATTGAGAATACGCCCACTACCGCGCAGCAGCATGGGTTTCAGAAACAGATGCGTCAGTTGCATCAGAGCGGTGACGTTCACCTGAACCATCTCGGTCTGCCGGGTAAGATCATTTTCTGAAAACAGTCCGAACACCCCAAAACCGGCGTTGTTGACGAGCGCCGTAACGGGTAGATCAACGAGTTCGTCGAAGATCTTCTGTGCCGCGCCAGATTGGGAGAGATCCTGAACAAGGACTCTCGCGTGAATGGGGTAACGGGTCCTCAACTCTGCTGCCAACGATTCCAACCGGATACGATCCCGGGCGACCAGGACGACATTGTAGCCGTTGGCGGCAAAGAGTTTCGACAGCTCGCAGCCGATTCCCGCCGAAGCTCCTGTGATAAGGGCCCAATTTTTCATCGGCTTCAGCATATCACGCTGATGCCGGGTGAGCGAACAAACTTGCAACAAACAAACCGTTGGGTAGCATGGGACAGTTTGACCCACCTTCCGGAATTGTGGGCTTGCGGCGGAGGGTGAAAATGACGCACTCCAAGCAGTGGTTGAGGCTGTCTGTTGGCGGCCGCTGCTGTCGGTCCGAGGCGGGTTTTTGAAGGGGCTTCGGTCTTGAGAACAGAGCTCCGGGTCGGGTCGGAAGTTCAGGCGCGGTTAACATTTGATTTGTGGCGGCAGCAAAATCCAGTTTTCTCGACAAGGTGCTGGGCCGGATCAACCGGCTCGACGCCGAAGGTCTGCAGACCGTGGTCCAGCGGCTGGCCCGGGAACGGGCCCTGTTGGAAACCCTCTTCAACACAATCGAAGACGGGGTGCTGGTCGTGGATGAGCAGGGTCGCATTGTGTATTTCAATGGCGCAGTGGTCCGGCTCATCGGCCTCCAACCGGACGTCGAGGGCGAGCCAATCAAGCGCTTCCTGCCGGAGCTCGAGTGGGAGCAGCTCTCCCAGTTCGACCGGGCCGGCGGCCAGCGGGTGGTGCGCCATGAGTTTGAAGTCCACTATCCGCGCCCCCGTTTCCTGAGACTTTATGCCGCGCCACTCGACGGCGAGGCGACGGGCAGCTCGGGCATGGCACTGATACTGCATGACGCGACGGAGGCGCGGCAAAAAACCTTTGAAGCGATCGAGAGCGAACGCATCCAAGCGCTCACCCTGCTTGCGGCCAGCGTGGCACACGAGATCGGCAACCCCCTGAACGCGCTGCACATCCACCTCCAACTCATGGAGCGCGAGGTCAAGAAGCTCAAAGCCGGGCCGTCCCGCCTGGCGCGCGGGGTCGCCAAACTACGACCCTCGTCCTTCACCGCCGAAAGCCAGACGGCCGAGAGCGCCAAAAAACTCGAGGGTTACCTCGCTGTGGCCAAGGGCGAGATCCACCGGCTGGATTACATCGTCACCCAGTTTTTGCAGGCCATCCGCCCGGCCGCACCACAGTTGAAATCCGCCACGCTCAACGGAGTCGTGGACAAAACACTCGCTCTGCTCCGCCCCGAACTGGACAACCGCGGATTGATCGTCCACACCAAACTGGTCCCGCGCCTGCCGGCCACGCCGATTGATCCCACCCAGATCCAGCAGGTGCTTGTGAACCTGGTTAAGAACGCGATGCAGGCCATGAGCACAGGCGGCACCCTCACCCTGCAAACCGGCGAAGGCATGGACGGGGTGTGGGTGAGCGTGACCGACACTGGCGGCGGGATCCCCCAAGAGCAGATCAACCGGATCTTCGAACCATTTTATACCACCAAGGAAAAAGGCAGCGGACTGGGCCTGATGATTGTCCAGCGGATCATCCGCGCCCATGACGGACGGATCGATCTGGAGAGCCATGTCGGGCGCGGCACAACCTTCCGGGTCTGGCTGCCGCTGGCCGAGCGGCGCAGGCGTTTGCTGGAAGCCCCGCTCACCTCTTAACCAAGCCCGCCAAACCCCATGACCCCCCACACCCTGCTCATTGTGGATGATGAGAAGACGACGCGCGACGGCCTGCGCGCCGCCTTGGAACACCGCTTCGAGGTCTACCTCGCCGAGGACGCCAAAGTGGCGATGGACCTGCTCGAGCAGGAATCCTTCGATGTGTTGCTCACCGATTTCCGCCTGCCCAACGAAGACGGGATGAAGCTCATCGCGCGCGCCAAGTCCCTGCCCAAGCCGCCTGTTTGCATCTTGATGACCGCCTACGGCTCGGAGGAAATCGCCGTGGAGGCAATGAAGCGCGGGGCCGATGATTACATCGCCAAAGGCCGGTTGCAGATTGACGAACTGGAGATGCGCATCGCCCGGGCTTTGCGCCAGCAGTCGCTCGAGGTGGAAAACGTCACCCTCCGCCGGCAACTCGACACCAAGTTTGGGATGGAAAACATCCTCGGCCAATCGCCGCTGATGCAGGAGGTTTTTGACATTGTGCAGCAGGTGGCCCCGACCCGGGCAACGGTGCTGCTGCTGGGCGAGAGCGGGACGGGCAAGGAACTGATTGCCAAGGCCATCCACCAGCTCAGTCCCAGGGCCGGACAGCCGATGGTAACGGTGCACCCGGCCGGGCTGTCAGCCACGCTGCTTGAGAGCGAATTGTTCGGCCACGAGAAAGGGGCCTTCACCGGCGCCCACGAACGGCGCATCGGCCGCATCGAACAGGCCCAGGGGGGCACCCTGTTCCTGGATGAAATCGGGGAGATCGACGCGGTAATCCAGATCAAACTGCTTCGGTTTCTGGGCGAACGCACCTTTGAACGCGTGGGTTCCAACAAGACACAGAGCGCCGATGTCCGGCTGGTGGCCGCAACGAACAAGAATCTGGAGGAGATGGTCAAAGCGGGCAGCTTCCGCGAAGACCTCTTTTTCCGGCTGCGCGTGGTGGAGGTGCGCCTGCCCCCGCTGCGTGAACGGACCGGGGATCTGCCGCTCTTGGCCAAGAGTTTCTTGCAGGAGTTCGCCCGGGAAAACAACAAACCGGTAAACGACTTCACGCCCGACGCGTTGAATGCATTGCAGGCCCATTCTTGGCCGGGCAATGTTCGCGAGTTACGCACCGCCATCGAACACGGCGTCGTCCTGTCCCGGAGCGGAAAAATCACCGCCCGCGACCTGCCCACCTCCGTCCGCAACCATCCGCCGGCGCAAACCGCCCCACAGCCCGCCCCGGCCCGAAATCATCTGACAATCAAAGAAACGGAAAAACAGATGGTCATCAGCGCCCTCAGGGAAACCCGGGGCAACCGCTCCGAGGCGGCCAAACGCATCGGCGTCAGCCGACGCACCCTGCACCGCAAGCTCCACGAATTCCAACTCGAGGACCTATAGTCGCCAACCGGAGGGAAAGCATCCGAACCCTCCCGATCCCACCGATCAGGTTGGCGACAGAACGACGGCAGTCCGCAGAAAGCGTCAGCCCGACTTTCTCTTTGCACTCCGCTAACCCTCTTGGAAACACCGCCGCCCGCCCCTTTGCCAACCGTCAGCAGCTCCGAGTGAAGATTGAACAATTGGACCATCTGCTAATCGGGGGGCGGGGGATTTACTGATGCGATTGGGAAGCGGCGGGCGTGCCCATTAAGGATCGGGCTTGTCACGGTCTCGCGAGGCAATTAAATTCGGTTCATGATGAATACTGAATCTCGCAGTGATTTGCTTTCCGTTCGCCGCTGGTTTCCCTTGGCTTGTGTCTTGGCGGGCTTCGCCGCTCTGCCGATTCAGGCGGAGGATCTGGTTCCCCTCAAGCTGAAGCTTCCCGCCCCGGCCTTTGTCGGCACCCCGCCCGCTATTCCCACCGGTGCCAACATTGAGCCGATGTCCAAAACCCCGCGGGCCCCCATGCTCGCCCCGGCGGATGTGAAAAACCTCGCTCCGGGCAGCAAGGTGTTTTGCAGCGACAGCAATGTCACCGCCACCGCCCTCGGCAAGATCATCAACGGGGACAAGGAGGCCAGCGACACGGGCATTGCCCTGCTGCGCAAGGGGCCCCAATTCGTTCAGTTCGACCTTGGCGCTTCGCAGGAGCTCTTCGCACTGGTGATCTGGCATGCGCACGACCAACCCAAGGTCTATCGCGGCGTGGTGGCACAGGTGTCGGATGATCCCGGGTTCGAGAAGGGCGTGCAAACACTCTTTAACAACGACGTGGAAAACGTCTGCGGCCGCGGAGCGGGCACACACCGCCAATACTTCGAGACGCACGAGGGCAAACTGATCGATGCCAAGGGCGCCAAGGCCCGGTATGTGCGGCTCTATTCCAAAGGCAGCACCGACAGCGCGCTCAACGAATACACCGAGGTGGAAATCTACGGCCGGGCGGCCAAATAAGGCAGTTCCGACCTTATGACTTAAATGTTGGCACAATCTGCCAACTCTGTTTCCTTACTCGCATGAACTATTTTCCGAAACGGGTGGTGTCGGCCGTCTGCTTACTGGCCGTTGCGGTCGGGGTGGCCAGCGCCCAGAGCAAAACGGCCACAGTGGATCTGAGCAAGGTCTTTGATAAATACTGGAAAACCGAGCAGGCCACAGCCGCACTCAAGGACCGCGCCCAGGAAATCGACAAGTCCGACCGGGAAATGAAGGCCACCTGGCAGAAATCCAAAGAAGATTACCAGAAGCAACTGGCCGCCGCCAATGACCAGGCCGTCTCGCCTGAGGAACGCGAAAACCGCAAGAAAGCCGCCGAAACAAAACTCAAGGACATCAAGGATTCCGAGGAGAACATTGTTCAATTCGAGCGCCAGGCCAACGCCAATATCGCCGCACAAAAAGAGCGGATGCGCAAAAATATCCTCGAGGAAATCAAACTCGCCATCAACAGCAAGGCCAAATCCACCGGCTACGCCCTGGTCATTGATCTGGGGGCCCAGACCTATGTGGCCGATCCCTCCGGGCCGTATTACACACCCACCGTGGTCTACTCAAGCGGCGAAAACGACATCACTGAGGCCGTTTTGACCCAGCTCAACTCCACCGCTCCCGCCGACACCGTCAAGGCTACGGAGAAGAAATAGCCCTTGGGGCTTTCGGTCCGGATTCATTCCGAGCCTCCTTTGAGTCGACCTTGCCCACTCCAGATCAACCGTCCGCGAGCGAGGCGGACTGTTTCACAAAATCATCTCCGCGCCATTCCCCGTCGCTGCCAAGACCTTTTCCCCCATCCCTTTTCCGGGCGGCCTTGTGCTCGGCCTGACGCCGGACCAAGTCGGCATGGGTTGTGAGAAACCCCAAGCTCCGCCCCTTGAACTCCGCCATCGACTCGAATTCGTGTCCCGCCATAAATGCGAGCAGGTCGTCGCACAACCGCTGAACGAGCCCGTAGCCAAACTTCATCACACCGGTGCACACCTGGACGGTATCCGCGCCAAGCAAAATGAACTCCGCCGCGTCCCTCCCGGTTTCAATCCCGCCCAAGCCCGAGAGAGACCGGCCGGGAAATTCCCGCCGGAGCATCTGGGCGGTCTCCATAACCATCCGCAGCGCAACGGGCTTGATGGCTTTGGAGGAATACCCACCCGGGGTGGAGTAACCTTCCACCGTTGGCAACGGACGCAGCGTTTCCAGATCAACACCCATGACACACCGCAGCGTGTTGATCGCGCTGATGCCCGAAACACCCGCCTGCAGGGCCGCCCGCGCCGGATCCTCGATCCGGGTGATGTTGGGGGTCATCTTGGCCCAGACCGGTTTACGGGTGGCCTCCCTGACCCAGCCGACAACTTCGCGCAGAATTTCCGGCTCCTCCCCCATGGCCGAGCCCATCTTACGCTCCGGCAGCCCGTGAGGGCAGGAAAAGTTCAGCTCAAATCCGTCCACTCCGCACGCCTGACAGCGCTCGATAATCTCCACCCACGCGTCCTTGCGATATTCCTCCATCACCGAAGCGATCAGGATGCCGTCGGGGAACTGGTCCTTGCAGCGCTTGAATTCATCCAGCCAGATCTCGAACGGGCGGTCGCTAATCAGCTCGATGTTCTCCCAGCCGATAACCTCGCCTCCGGCCGCATGCAGCTTGGCATAGCGCGGAGATACGTTGACCACCTTGGAGGCGTCCAGACTGACGGTCTTGGCAATCACCGCCCCCCAGCCCTCGCGGAAGGCCCGGGTGATGACGTTCAGGTTCGTTCCGGGCGGCCCGGAAGCGATGATGAATGGATTGGGGAACTTGAGCCCGTCAACAGTGGTGACCAGAGTGGGCATAGGTTTGACTTTTCATTTGAATCGAACTGGCGAATACTTAGCTCTTCGCAGTCGGATTTGCCACTGCAAAATCCCGGAAACACCCGGCCATGCGCCACGCACGCACTGGCAGCCATCCCATGAACCTGCTTGACCCCAAACGCACCGTTACGGAACTGCGGCAATTGCACGCACTGACCGGCGACAAACAGGGCGCGCAAAGGCTCGCCTTCGCACCACGATGGATTCTGGCCCGGGCCTGGCTGCTCGAAAAAACCGGCACCCTGCCGGTAGAGACTCACACCGACGACGCCGGAAACCTTTGGATCACCTTGCCCGGCGCGACCCCCAAGACCTTGATTATCGGCGGCCACCTCGACTCGGTGCCGGATGGCGGATGGCTGGACGGCGCTCTAAACATACTTGCCGGTCTGGAAATCCTCCGCAGCCTGAGCGCGCAATACCACGGCCGGCCGCCGGTCACCGTCCGGTTGGTGGACTGGGCCGACGAGGAAGGCGCGCGGTTCGGCAAAAGCCTCTTCGGTTCGTCCGCCTGTTCCGGCACGCTCAACCTCGACGAGGCCCGGGGGCTCAAGGACAAAGACGGAGTTTGTCTGCCAGACGCGCTTAAGAGCATCGGCGTCGAGTTCGAACGGGTAAAGGAGAGCGGGCGGGAACTGGAAAATGCGGCCGCGTATCTGGAACTTCATATCGAACAGGGCCCCGTGTTGCTGGACCGCAACCTGCCACTCGGCGCCGTCCTTGGAACCTTTGGGATTGAACGCCACGCTCTGACCTTTCGAGGACAAGCCGCCCACTCCGGCAGCACCCCGATGCTCCGCCGTCGCGATGCCTTTCTTGCCGCCGCCAAAATGAGTCCCGAAATCTATCAGATTGCCGCCCGGACCGACGGGGGCGTTTGCACCATCGGCTCCTGCACAACCCACCCAGGCATCCCCACCAGCGTCGTGGAGGAGTGCCGGATCACTCTTGACCAGCGCCATCTGGATCCGGCAATGCTCGCTCAAATGTGGCAGCAAGCCAGGGACGCGGCCGGGCGTTTCGCCGCCGAAGCGGATGTCGCAATTTCCTGGGACCGCCTTCAGCATATCGAGCCCGTCCGGTTCGATGACGAACTGATCGGATTCTGTGAGGAGGCCATCCTCGAAACCTGCGGCCAGTCCCTTCGTCTGCCCTCCGGTCCGCTGCACGACGCAACGGAAATGGCCCGCGCCGGACTGCCCACTGCCATGATGTTCGTCCAAAGCCTGCATGGAATCAGTCACAACCGGATCGAGGACACGAAGGATGAGCATCTCGAACTGGCTGTGGCTGCGTTTGATAAACTGGTGAAAAAAACGATGGCTTGGATGCCCGCGCGCCCTGCCAACAGCCCCTGATCGGCCGCATTCGCGGGTTTTAGTATACGCTTTGTTCCATCGCACATTCGGGGCTGGGGGCTTTGTTTGGTGCCCGCCTCACCGACCAAAAAACGCCCGTCCTATGGCGCCTTAACAGACCCGGCACTCCGGTTCAGGGGGAATGAAGCGGCACGAAGTTCGTGTCAACCATGCGCGGCACCGGATTGGTCCCGGAATGCGCGGGATTGGGATGCCGCCGCAGCAACTCGGCATAACGGATTTGTTGCTGAGGGGTGAGCACCTCCCGGATATGCTCCCGGGTTTGTTGAAGCTCGGCATGGATCCGGGGTTCAGTCTGTTTGGAGATTTCCTTGATGCGTTCCTGGCCGGTGGCGATGAGTTTCTGGATTCGCTGGAGTTGGTCGGGGGAAAGCTTTACCTCGCGGTCAAGGCGGCCCAGAAAATCCTTGTCCTTGCGAAGGTTCAAAGTCAGGGCGGGCGGCTGCCGGGTCTCGTTGGTGTGCCCCGGATGCCGGGCGGACTCCGCATTGGCGGCGCGGCGGGCGTGCTGCAGCGCGCTCTCCGAGTAGGTCACCAGCAGGCCGCCGGTGATAACTCCGGTGCCAAAGATGACCAGGGTGGCGAGAATGATTTTCCAGAGGTTCACCAGAGGGGGGGCGCTTCGTTATCCAGGTCCGCCGAAGCCAGCATGGTTGTTTCAAAATCCTGTCCCAGATCACCGCCATTTTTCGAGCGGAGAAGCGAGACGGCACCCAGCAGGAGCAGCACCGCCAAGCAGGCCAAAGCGCTGCGCCACAGGGCCCGCGCCCAGAGAGACGCCTGATCCAGCGTGGAACCGACCGGCAGCCGGGCCATCACGCGCCGGGCAAAACCGTGCGGAACCCGCCCGTCGGACATCTGCCGGCGGCCGGCCGCCAGGAGTTTTTTTTCTAATCCGGTCAGACTCATAATTATGACACCCTCCTAGACGAAGGAAATCTTGCCCCGGTTACACATACTTGTCCCGGGCCATGGTCGCCAGCAACTTGCGCATCTGCGCCCTGGCGCGAAAGGCCCGCACCTTCACCAGCGGCACCGACCACCCCGTCAGCATCGCGATTTCCTTCACCGTCCGGTCTTCGATTTCCAGCAGCGTGAGAACCAGACGGGCCGAAGGAGAGAGCTGTTCGAGCAGCCGCTGGACAAGCATTTGAGCGGCCTGCGCATCCTCGCGCGCCGATTCCGGCTCGACGATGAAGCGGTCGAGCCAGTTCTCCTCCGCCTCGGTAAGTTCTGAGAAATTCGATTCCCGGTTGCGCTTGTGACTGCGGAGAAAATCGTAGCAGGTATGCACGGCCAGACGCATGAGCCAATGCTCAAACGGGGCGTCACCGCGGAAGGTATGTAGCTTTTGGAAGGCCTTGAGCCAGACCTCCTGCACGATGTCCTCCACCTCGCTTTCGCGCCGGGCATAACGCCGGGCGGTGGCGAAAACGCGCGGTGAATACTTCTCCACCAACGGCTCAAAGCAGGCCGGCTCCCCACGCGCCACGGCTGCAATCAACTCCGTTTCAGTAGGATCCATTTTGCGGTGGCCGCTCCGGCCGGATGGTAAGGCGCTCCACCCCCCCTGCGGCACGGCTCAGGATGGGGCAAGGCCCAGACTTTGTTCAAACTCCAAGGAAAACCGTGTCAGATCCTGAGCGATGAGCCGCGGCTGCTCCACCAGAGTCTTCAACAGCTGCTCAATCATCGCCGGCTGCAACCGCCCCAACTCCCCCACGGCCATCAGCACAGCCAGACGGTTGTTGATGTCATGCCGGAGCGTGGCGAGTTTACCCTGCAACTCTTCGATCTGTTCCACCGTCAAGTGGACGGGCTCTTTCGGCATGACCATGCCGGACAATGTCCCCAAAACATTGCAGAAAGCAAGCTCCTTCAGGCCCGACGAACTCCCAAGCCGGCGAAACGGCTTGTCAGTCGCACCCGGCCTGATAACCCTTTGAACCTATGCTCAAGTTTCTCTGGCTCCCTTGTGCGCTGGCCTTGCTGATCCCGGCCTGCCGCACCACCCCGTCCGGCTCCTCCGGCAAACTCCAGGCATTCCAAAATCGCGCGACCCGCTTCCACTCGGTCGTCTCCCTGCCCAGCTTCGAAACCACTCCCGGGGAAATCGCCTCGACGGTCACTCGCACCATTGCCTCGGGCAACATCGCCCTCGACCGGCTGGGGGCTTTGCCAGACGCGGCCGTCAACTTCACCAACACCGTCGGCGCACTGGACGACCTAGGATCACAAATGAGCCTCAGTGCCAACCGCCTCTCGCTCATCAAGGAAACCAGCACCAACGCCGCCCTGCGCCAGGCCGCCATCTCCGCCCTCAAATCCCTGGAGGAATGGATGGTGGGGATTGATTATAGACAGGATGTCTACCGCGCACTCATGGCCTATGCCGCCACCGCACCGGTGCTGGGCGGCGAGGATCGCAAACTGCTGGATGAAACCCTGCGCGATTACCGCCGCGCCGGCATGGAACTGCCCAAACCCCAGCGCGACGCCGTGGAACTCCTCCGCAAAGATCTGGCCAGCCTCTGCATGGATTTCGAAAGCAATGTCACTAGGGCGGAGCAGTCCGTCACCTTCACCCGCGCCGACCTGGAAGGCGTCCCGGCTGATTTCCTGGATCAGATCAAGACCGGCGCCGACACCTACACCGCCAAGGCGAACATCACCTGGCATTACATCATGGTCATGGACAACGCGCGGCTGGAGGAGACGCGCAAGAAATTTCTCGCAGCCCATGACAATCTGGTCCGCGCCGCCAACCTGCCGCTGCTGGAAAAGATTCTGGCCCGGCGGGACGAGCTGGCCCGGCGCCTGGGCTACGCCAGCTATGCCGATTTTGAGACGGAGCCGAAAATGGTGGGCAACGCCGGCACAGCGCGGAACTTCGCGCTCCAGCTCAAGGCAGGATTGCAGCCCAAGTTTGACGCCGAGCTGGCCCAGTTCCGAAACCTCAAAGCCAGCCAGACCGGCAACACCAACGCCCAAATCCAGCTCTGGGACTGGCGCTATTTCAGCAACCAGTTGAAGAAGGAAAAATACAACGTCGACGCCGAGCAGCTCCGCGTTTTTTTCCCCTATCAGCCCGTGCTCGAGGGCATGTTCGCCATCTACCAGCGCATCTTCAACCTCCGCTTCGAACGTCTGGACCCGCCCTACAAATGGATCGGCGACCTGCAACTCTACGCCGTGTCGGATGCCACCAGCGGCGAACCGCTTGGCCTCTTTTATCTGGACATGTTCCCGCGTGAGGGCAAATACAACCACTTCGCCCAATTCGGCCTAGTGGAGGGAAAACAGCTGACCGACGGACGTTATCAACGCCCGGTCTGCGCCTTGATCTGCAATTTCCCCACCCCAACCAAGGAGCATCCCTCCCTCATGTCGCACGACGATGTGGAAACCATCTTCCACGAGTTTGGCCATGCCATGCACACCATCCTGACCCGGGCCCGCTATGCCCGATTCTCCGGCACGAGTGTGCCGGGCGACTTCGTGGAAGCCCCCTCGCAGATGCTCGAGAACTGGCCTTGGGACAAACTGGTGCTCGACAGTTTCGCGGCCGATTATCGGGATCCGTCCAGAAAAATCCCCGCAGAGGTGCTGGCCAAACTCAAGGAGGCGCGCCTGGCCACCGAAGCCACCCGTTACCGGCGTCAACTCTCCTTTGCACTCACCGACCTCGCCCTGCACTCCCAAATCCACGCCACAAACCTCACCGACACCCTGCCGCTCTCAAACCGGGAATTGGGCGAAGCCTTTCTCCCAATGCTCCCGGATACCGCCTTTGTGGCCTATTTCGGACATCTCATTGGCTACGGCGCGGGCTATTACGGCTATGCCTGGGCCGATGCCATTGCCGCCGACATGGCCACGGTGTTTGAGAATTCCCCCGGCGGCTATTTCGACAAAGAAGTCGGGCTGCGACTGCGCCGGGAAATTTATGAACCCGGAAACTCCCGCGACGTCAATGTGTCCATCGAGAAATTCCTCGGCCGGCCGCGTTCCATCGAACCTTTCCTGAAACGGATTGGCGCCAAAAGCCCATAGCGCTCGGAGGGCAGAGGCAGGGCCTGCTTTCCATCGCTCTGCTTTTGGCTTGAGTTCCAGATCCTTTGTCCTGTGGCAGACGAAGTGAAACCACTCAAATCCATTGGCAACCACGAGCCCTGACCTCATCGGCCACAACCACGAATTTCAGCCCGGGGGCGGCTCGGCTTGATCAGTTCCGGATCGGAATTTCCATTACCAATCCGACCTGATCCGCCCCGGCGCCTAGAAAACTCAGGCTTTGGCCACAGCCTCGCGAATGAGGGTCTTGAACTCGTCCAAACCCTGATCGAAGGCGGCGGAGATGGGGAGCACCGGGGTTTTTGGCACCCGGCGTTTGAACTTTTTCAAATTCTCCGCGGACACCGGCTCATCCATCTTATTGGCAACCACGTATTGTGGTTTTTCCAGCAACGCGGGATCGTAAAGCTCAAGCTCACGCCGCAATTTGCGGTAGTCATCCCAGGGTTCGCGCGCATCGGTGCCCGCCATGTCGACCATGAGGACCAGAATCTTGCAGCGGGCGATGTGCCGCAGAAAAGCATGGCCAAGCCCGACGTTTTCATGCGCCCCCTCGATCAATCCCGGCACGTCACAGATGGTGAGCCGGTGGAAGTCCGGGTATTCCAAAATCCCGATCTGCGGATGGAGGGTGGTGAAAGGATAGGCGGCGATTTTCGGACGGGCCTTGGATATGGCTGTCAGAAGCGTGGATTTGCCGGCGTTGGGATAGCCGACCAAGCCGACCTCGGCCATGATGCGGAGCTCGAAAAAGTATTCCCCCTCGCCACCCGGCTCGCCCGGCTGGGCAAAACGCGGCGTCTGGCGCGCGGCGGTGGCGAAGTTCCGGTTGCCCAGACCGCCCCGCCCGCCTTTACAAAGCATGAACTGTTGGCCGTCCGTCGTGAGATCCGCCACCAACTCGCCCTTGGGCTGGATGACGGGAACAACGTTGCTGGCGTCTTCCGCCGAAAGGTCGATTTCCTGGGCCTTGCCTGCCAGGGAATGGCGGATGACCGCACGCCGACTGGCGCTGCTTTGCAAGGCCGCCGAACTTTCCATCTCCTCCTGGTCCTCATCCTCGTCCTCGCCCGGCGGCCGCTCGGGCTGGGGCAAGCGCCACACCAGCGTGCCGCAGGGCACCTTGATAAGAATGTCCTTTCCCGCCAGACCATCCATGCCCTTGCCCAAACCACCTTGACCGTCCTGGGCGATAAGCCGCGGCTGATAATACTGATTGATTAGATTATTGAGGTCGTGGTCGGCCTGAAGGATGACGCTGCCCCCGCGGCCACCGTTGCCGCCGCTGGGCCCACCCTTGGGGATATAAGCTTCGCGATGAAATGCGACGGCCCCCTTTCCGCCATGGCCGGCACGGGCATAAATTTTAATTTGGTCGATAAACATGGCGAAAACCCGGGAGTGAGAGGCCGACCCGGTTTGGGATCGAGGCCAGGTTGGGAACGTGAACGGGTGCCAAACGGCACTTGAAACAAAAAAGGCGAGGCCAGCGGCCTCGCCGTGAAAACAAACAGAACCGCTTAATTCGCGGAGGCCACCACCACATTGACCCGGCGGCTGCCCTTGTCGAATGCCACCTTCCCGTCGGTAAGCGCGAACAAGGTCCAGTCACGACCGGTGCCGACGTTGGCGCCGGCGATGAACTTGGAACCGCGCTGGCGGACGAGAATGCTGCCGGCAGTCACCTGCTGACCGCCGAATTCTTTGACTCCGAGACGCTTGCTTACGCTGTCCCGCCCGTTACGAACACTGCCTTGACCCTTTTTATGTGCCATAAATCAGCCTTTGATTTCTTTGATCGTTACCACGGTCAGTTCTTGGCGGTGACCGATGGTTTTATGATAGCCTTTGCGGCGTTTCATTTTGAAAGTGAGTTTCTTTTCGCCGCGGATGTGACCGACCACATCGGCCACTACCGTGGCGCCAGGAACCGTAGGCACACCCACGGAGAGTTTCCCCTCGTTGTTGACGAGCAAGACGCGGTCAAAAGTGAACAGCTGCCCCGCCTCAACCTCAAGACGTTCAATCTGCAACTTGTCACCGACCACGACGCGATATTGTTTGCTACCAGTTTCTAAAACAGCGTACATAAATTTTTCCCCAAAAGAGGGAGAGAAATAAAACCAGATTCCCCACAAAGTGTCAACGCCTGTTTTTACAATTTCACGTTTCCCAAAAAACAGTTCGTATTAGGCCGCCAAACACCGCGGCATGAGCTGATCTCCCCCTCACCAAAACCGACCTCTTCCGGTTTTTGGAATGAAAACCCACCTAAACTGCCGGCAATACACGAACCAAAAAAAATCCAGCGTAACGCCGCAATAAAAACACTGAAAAAACCGGTAAGACTTTAAGCCCCCTGACCTCTGATTTCCGCTCCCAGACCCCTTGCCCGGCGCGCCAGAATGCCAAAGATCGAATCTCACAACGCTGACATCCTGCAACCGATTAGGCCAATCCCATCCTTGCGGCGCGAAAACAGTTCAACCCGAAAAACTCGCGGCTCGGGCCGAAGCACTCCCGACATAGTGCGCCAAAGCTGAATTTACAGCCCGTCGTCGCCTGGGCCGCAGACAACAAAAAAGCCCCTTCCGGAAGATCCGGAAGGGGCCAGAGGGTTCTAAATCAGATTAGAACTTGTAGATGATGTTCGCGGCCACGAGGAACGCGTTTTCGCGGTTAGGCGAGTAGGAGGATACTCCGGTTCCGCTGCCGAAGCTGTTCACGCCGGTGGTGGTATGGTCCCAACGGAACTCAGCGCGGCTGACAACGTTCTTCCAGAGGTCATAGGCGGCGGTGACGGTGGTGCCGACCACGCGACCGTGGTCACTGGCGCCGCTGAAGTAGAAGGCGCTCGTGGCGGATGCATATTCCTCGCGGAGATTCAAAGCCAGCTTCTCAGTCGCTTGGTAAGCCAAGTAAACGGAGGTAGCATTGGCATAGGGGTTTGCCTGAGTCAGGGCCTGGTTGCCGACTCCGGCGTAGTCATAGGAAGCACCCACCTTGAGGGACGTGACCGGGGTGTTCAATGTGGCTCCGACGTAGTAGTTCACCTGCTCAGCAACACCAGCAATGCTACCGGAGTTGAAACCGTTAACAACTCCGCCAGTCAGGGTGGAGCCGCTCAGGAAGCCCATGTCTTTAGGAGCCGTAAAGGTCACGGAACCGAGATAGGACTTGTAGGACTCAATCGTGCCACCGGAGGTAGTCACATTGCGCTCGTTGATCAAGGGACCAGTGGTGTTGGCCACGCCGGCGCTGAAGGAAACGGAGTCACAAACCTTGTAGGATCCCAAGAGGCCGGTGTGGGTGGTGGGCTCAATACCGAAGCCGAAGGAATGAGTGTAGTTCGGGTTGGCGGGGGAGCTCAGGCCTTCATAGCCGATGATCGTGTCAAACACACCGATTTTCCAGTCGATGCCATTGCCGATCGGCGTGCGCAGAGAAACGTAGGCTTGGCGGACAGCGAACTGGCCGCTGGATCCATACGAGGTAGGGCCATAGAAGCTGCCGGCGGTACCCAAAGCGGTGGCATCCGGGCCGGCCCAGAGCTCGACCTTATAGCCGCTGGCCCAAGGGCTTTCGTCCTGCGCTTTTTCGAGAGCGAGATCGACAACGTTCAAATTGAAGCCGTCAGCCTTGCCGGCGCCCGCGTAATATTTGGGGACGTTGTTGTTGCCGGTGCCCAGATTCCAATGGGCGGAGGTGTCGACATAACCGCTCAGCGTGGTGCTTTCAACGGCGGTGAGCACCTGGTTGGGGTTGGCGGCCAAAACGAGTGACGGAGCCGTCACGACTCCAGCTGCTGCGAGGACCAATGTCCATTTGTTGTATTTCATTTGTTTAGTTGTGTTCGTTTATTATTTCGACTGTTCTCAACTCCGCTCACTAGTGGAGTGACTTGAGAAAATGATTTCCCAAGAGGCAACCGGGTGTCAACATTTAATCCACTACTGAACCACAACGGGACGCATCAAAGTAAAACGCTGAATACAAACAACTTAAGACAAAAAACATCCCCCGCACCGCTTCTTTGAAAGGCTTTTTTTGGCGGTTTCAGGACAAAAACGTCCGGCTGCGCCCGTGAGGCAATCCGTCGGAACCCCTCGCCTTCCCTGGCCGATGCGGCCGGGGCAGGAACCTCCGGCCAGCCCGAAACCGCAGGGGCGCGAACTTCCCATTCGGAAACCAGATTCTGTGCAACTGGATGGAAAATTGGGCAAGGCCGGACGCGGTTTTCGGATAACACCATCCACTATTAAAGGCAGATGGAGTGCCGGCCAAACTTCGCAGAAAGCCTTTGCGATGCCATCCTCACCGGCGCGCATGAACGACTCCTCACGCGGGCCCGCCGCAACCTTCGGATCAGGCGCAAGGCATGATCCTTGCACCAAGTCATCCTTGGCTGAGCGGCAGGGGGAACCGCCCCCACTCCGCAGCACAACGCAGGAATCGAAAGAGATCAAAAACGGACGGCTTTGGTATGCCAACTGCTTGAAATCAAGCATGCCCGCGAGCGAACGGCTTGGGCTGCACTTTAAAAACTATGTCGTCATTTGTTTATGTGGCGCGGGAAACGGTCACCGGGCGGGAAATCCGCAACTCGGTGGAGGCCGCCAATGAACAGGCCGCCATCTCTGCCCTGCTCAACCGCAATCTCCTGGTCATCTCCATCCAGGAAAAACTGGCCAAGAAAGGCCGGACCGGAGGCGGAAACGTGGTTCTTGGGGATCTGGTGTTGTTCACCCGCCAATTGGCCACCATGATTGATGCCGGTCTGGCCATGGTTCAATCGCTGCAGGGTTTGGCGGAACAGACTTCCAACAAAGCCATGCGGGATGTGATCCGCGACGTCTGTTCGCGGGTGGAAGCGGGGGATAGTTTCGGAGAGGCGCTGGCAAAGCATCCCAAGGTGTTTAACCGGCTCTATGTGGCGATGGTCTGCGCGGGTGAAAAAGGGGGGCTTCTATCGGAAATCCTGGCACGCCTTGCCACCTATCTGGAAAACGCCGCGCGCCTCCGCAAAAAAGTCAAATCCGCCATGATGTATCCCACCACCGTCACGGTGGTGGCCATCGGCATCACCATCTTCCTGATGGTGAAAGTCATCCCGGTATTCGGAAGCATTTACTCCTCCTTCGGCGGCAAGCTGCCCGGACCAACGCTCTTTCTGATGAACCTGAGCGAGTTCATGCAAAAATACATCCTGCTGATGCTGATCACGGGTGCGGCGGGGGTGTATGGCTGGCTGTATTTCATCAAAACAAAGGCCGGGCGCCTGTTTTGGGATTCGCGCCGGATCAAACTGCCGATCTTCGGTCCGATCGCCCACAAAATCTGCCTGGCCCGCTTCACCCGCACATTGGCCTCTCTGATCCGCAGCGGCGTGCCGATTCTGGAGGTGTTGCAGATTGTCACCCAGACTGTGGGCAACGTGGTGATGGAAAAGGCCATTACGGATGCGGCCAGCGACATCGAACGGGGCGAGGGCATCTCGGCCGCCTTGGGGAAACATCCGGTGTTTCCCCCGATGATCATTCGCATGGTCTCAGCCGGTGAGCAGACGGGCAAGATCGACAACATGCTCGAGCGCATCTCCAACTTTCTGGATGAGGAGATTGAGACCACTCTCTCCGGACTGACGACACTGATCGAGCCGATTCTGATCGTCTTTCTGGGCGTGGTCATTGGCGGGATGGTCATCTGCATGTTCCTGCCGATCTTCAAGCTGAGCGAACTGGTCAATCCTCCGGGACACTGATTGCCGCAGGCGAAAGGGCGGGGGGGGGATGAACAGAGGAAACCCAGCCCCTGAAGTCAGCGTTCTACCACGGACCATAGGCACCTAAAAAGAACGCTTATGGTCCGGCTTCTCAAAGCTCAGGCTGCGGCCAATTACAAACAGCCGCTTCTGGCATCTTCGCTCGACCCTTGAGAGGGTTTATGGATCGGATGCGGATCTATTATAGGCATGCCGCACCTAAGGTGATAGAAAGCCCCAAGGATGCGGAAGATGGATGATGGGTGTTTCTGGCGTCCGCTCTTTGGACTGACCCATTGCCTCCTGCCTTTGGAAGGGACTCCTTGTGTCGTCGGCCCCGGGATTCGACCTCCGGCTTCTGTTTTTACTCCCAAGGATGTTTTCAGGCCGGAAAATTTCGTTTCCTTTCCACCCCGCCAGTCCTAGTATTGCCTATTGATTGCCACTGGACGCGATCCATTGAAACCTGAAATTGAAACATTATGCCACTGACACATACGAAAGACTTGTTCGCCAAAGCGCTGAAGGGGAAATACGCCCTGGGCGCTTTCAACGTCAACAACATGGAGCTTATCCAGGCCATCGTTGAGGCTTGCGAGGAGGAAAAAGCGCCCCTGATGCTGCAGATCTCCAAGGGGGCCAGATCCTACGCCAACCCGGTCTATCTCAAGAAACTCATCGAGGCTGCCGTGAGCCTCTCCAACATTCCCATCGCGGTCCACTTGGACCACGGCGACACTTTTGAACTCTGCAAAGAGTGCATTGACGAGGGGTTCACCAGTGTGATGATTGACGCCAGCCACGAAAGCTTCGAGAAGAACGTGGAAATCACCCGCAAAGTGGTGGAATACGCCCACAAACACAATTGCTCGGTGGAATCCGAACTGGGCCATCTGGTCGGCGCCCAGTTCGACGAAGGTGAAGAAGGCGGGGCTCATTCCATGAGCGGCCACTATACCGTGCCGGAGGAGGCAGTGAAATTCGTCAAGGAATCGGGCTGCGATTCTCTGGCCATCGCCATCGGCAATTCGCATGGGGCTTATAAGTTCAAGGGCGAACAACACCTCGATCTCGAACGCCTCAAGCTGATCAAGAAAGCACTGATGGATGCCGGAATGGGCGATTATCCCTTGGTGTTGCACGGAGCTTCAAGCGTCCCGAAATATCTGGTCGACGAAGTCAACAAATACGGCGGCAAGATGCCCGACGCCCAAGGCGTTCCCGAATCCGACATCGAAGTGGCGCGCCGCGTGGGCTGCACCAAGGTGAACATCGACACCGACCTGCGCATCGCGATGACGGCAGGCATCCGCAAGGTGTTTGCGGAAAACCCCAAGGAATTCGATCCCCGCAAGTATCTCGCGCCGGCCCGGACCGCCGTCAAAGAACTCGTCCGGCACAAGGTGAAAAACGTCCTGTGCTGCGCCGGTCACGCGTTCGACTAACCCTCCATACTGATCTGAATCAACCGTGGCGCCTTCCGGCGCCACGGTTTTTTATTTACCAGGGCCTCACGGCACTTTTACCACGCGAAAATAACGCCTTGGCAGGGCCGGATCGTAGAGGTTTGAAAGGCTGCCGGTGGAAGTCGTCGGGATCACGGGATTTCCGGCCAGCACCCAGACGGGCGCGGACAGGTTTGTGGCGGTCTGAACTTCATAAAGTTCGTAGGCCTTGGCCTGCCACTGGAGGATGTTGGGCTGGACCAAGGTGATTCGCTGGGCAAACCCCTTGTCCGAAGGGTTCATGCCCGCAATATATTCCTGCAAATTGCCCAGCCCATCGCCATCGGCATCATCCCCGGCGCGGGATTTGTCGGAGGCTTGCGGCCCGGAATGTCCAAAAACGGCGCTCATCCACGCGTCGGGCAAACCGTCGGAAGGGGAATCCGAGTCATAGCTCAGGGATACCGTCCGAACTCTGAGATAAGGCGAGCTATTGGTTCCGTCCGAAAACCGGGCATAGATCCTGTCATAATAGCCGGTGCCGGCAGGATCAGTGCGCGGGCCGTTCCCCTGCAGGTTTGGTGTAAATTTGAGGGTCGAGCCTGCGAGTGTGAAGGCCCCATAATTTGCCGTGGCATTGGCCGTGCTCAGGGCCAAGGCGCTGGCCGGGGATTGCAGATCGTAACCGCGCAGCTCGAGCTGATTGATGCCCGGGACGTTGGGCTGCGGCGAGGCGTCCGTAAGATCCATGACCCGGTTGTAAGAGTAAGGCGGAGTATTGAGGGGATGCACCTGGCGCACAAGATTGGTGTCGTAACTGTTGAGCCCTGCGGCCCGCCCGTCTCCATGGACCTGGTAAAACATGATCGAATTGGTCAGCACAGAATTGGGAGTGACAAGATCCGAGGAATGCGCCAACCCGAGAACATGACCCACCTCGTGGGTGATCACCTCGGTCAAAGTGGCAAGGTTTTGCAACACACTGTTGGTATGCTTGATCACCACAAATCCGTTCAAGCCCTGATTAAACTCCATGCCCGACACCTTGCCTCCAGGCCCCCAGCCTGCATTGGGCAGAAACCCCACACTATACCAGCTCCCCCCTTCCCCGAGGATGTCACCTGACGGGATGAAGTTGTAATGGTCATGCAGCTGGATCCGCAGAGTGCCGTCGGCGTTGCTAATGCTGGCGGCGTTGGTGCCGAAACTCTGCACGCCGCCAAAAACAAATCTGCAACTGCTCGCCGCCGCCCATGCCGCGCAAGCGTTGCTCACCGCACCCAAAGCCTGCGCCAATCCGATCCCCGCCGGAAGGAAATCCGCATCCACCAGATAAGGGATCGCCTCGCCCCGATCCGGCGCAACATAGCGGGCCGGCACGCCAAAAGCATCCGACAGAAGTCCGTTTGTGCTCGGCCCACCCGAGTCCCCACTGGGATCAAGACTGAACCCTTGGGAAGTCGCAGGACCGGTATAGATTTCGGGCGGGTTGGCTGGGTCGATGAGGGCATGAAGTCCGCGCAGAAGGTTTTCCCCCTCACTCTGCAACCTGCCACCGGAATCACGCCTCAATCTCACCGCACTGACCTCACCCTGAGCGGCAAACCAAGTCCCGTCCAAACGATGCGATGCAAAGAACACGCGCTCCTCTCCGACCCTGAGGACCGGCGACAAATCATCGCTCATTCCAGTGGTGCCGAGATTTCCTCCCCGGTGAACCAGGGGGATTCTGGCGGGCGGTCGGCCTTTGAAGACCTCCAAGACCTGAAGCACGGTTCGCGTGTGGATCAATCCATCCCTTGGATTGGAAAATGCACCGACGGACAGGACTGTGGCGTGGAAGACGGCGTCGGCAGAATGGAGGTGATCCTGCAACGTCAAAGCCGGCAAGCAAGCGGCTGGAGCGGCGGCACCGCCTGCGAGCCAAAGCACGAAAGCACCCAGGCTTTGCGCCCTTTTCCAGCCGCCAAACACCAACGCCGGGACTTCTTCTGCCATCCCACAGGATCAGCAGGTCCAAGGCCAACCCGCCCTGAAAACACCACCCTTCTGCGGCGAGGGTGATCTGAAACGAGTTTTGTCTTGTGCGGATGCGCCAAACACCCTAAGTCGGTCAACGCATTATTATATGACGCACAAGCAGCTCCAATCCGCCGCCCGCAAACACGGCACCCCGCTGGTGATCATTGATCACGACTTGATTCGCAAAAACTACGCCGAGTTCCGGACGCATCTGCCCAAGGTGCAGGTCTATTATGCGGTCAAGGCCAACCCGGCCCCGGAGATTGTGAACACGCTGTATCACGCCGGTGCCAGCTTCGACGTGGCCTCGCTGCCGGAGTTCATGACGGTCTATGAAAACATCCGGCACCTGCCCGCCAGGCAACAGCAGGAATTCATCTGGGACAAAATCATCTACGCCAATCCGACCAAGCCGAAGGAGACACTGGTGGCGCTGGACCGCTACAAGCCGCTCGTGACGTATGACAATCTGAACGAGCTGAAAAAGATCCGCCAATACGCCCCTCACGCCGGAGTGGTCCTCCGTCTGGCCGTGTCCAATACAGGCTCGCAATGCGAGCTCTCCAACAAATTCGGCTGCGCTCCCGGCGAGGCGGTGGACTTGATTCTGGCGGCCTTCAAGCTCGGGTTGGTGGTGGAAGGTCTGAGTTTCCATGTGGGCAGCCAGTGCACGAACTTTGAAAATTTCGTCCAGGCTCTCAACGCCGCAGCCGCCGTGATGAAGGAGTCCAAAGCCCGCGGGCATGAACTCAAGATCCTCGATATCGGCGGAGGCTTTCCCGCACCTTACGACCGGCACGTCCGCCCCTTCAGCCAGCTGGCCCGTAAAATCAACACCGAGATCGAACGATTATTCCCAAAGGACATCCAAATCCTGGCCGAGCCGGGACGCTTCTTGGTCGCCTCCGCGGCCATATCCCTGGCCCGCATCATCGGCAAGGCCATACGCGATGGAAAGACCTGTTACTACATCAACGACAGCGTCTACCACACTTTCAGCGGAATCATTTTCGATCATTGCCAGTATCACTTGAAGACTTTCAAAAAGGGGAAGAGGGAAGTCTGCGCGGTCTTTGGCCAGACCTGCGACGGACTGGACACCATTTCCCAATCCGAAGAGCTGCCGGATCTGGCGATTGATGATCTGGTCTATGCGGAGAATATCGGCGCCTACAGCAACGCCTCCGCGACTTATTTCAACGGATTCCCGCCCGCAAAGGTGTGGCATGTGAATCTGTGAGTGTCGGCCCGGAAAAAGGAACCCGGTCAAGCCGAGGGCGGGACTCCAGGCTTGACCGGGCCGGCGGATACATTTTGCCAGAATGAGAAGAGACGCTGGATCCATTTGAACCGTGGGTTGCCGCTTTCGTTGGAGTCTCCTCTGCGTTGCAGCCAGCGGGACGCGAGATATGCAGCCACCGGCGCAAGCGCCGTCCACCAGTTCCCCCTCTGCCCAAGATTGAACACACCTGCTGCGGCCGACTTCAGATTGGCCGCTTCGGTCCGAACGGCCAGTCGATTGGCGCAGCTCTCAAGAATCAAGGCCTGTTTGCGCAGGCTCAGTTCATTCATTGTTCTCCTCCCAGCATGCTTTGTCCTTTTTCAATTCGCTGATGGTGGCCGGGAACGCCGCCCAGCCCCGCAGCCGCCGGCGCAAGCGGCAGGCGGCAAAGAGAGTGCCTGCCAAATAGATGCCACTCAGCCCGGCCAGCGCCGCAACCCGATGCTGCTCCCATAGAACCAAAACCAGAGTGGCGGTGATCAACCCCAGCGTCATTGTACCCAATGCGACCAGCGCAGCAGTCCACAGCAAGGTTTGAATCCAGTGCCTGCCTTCCTCCTGCACTTCAACCGCGAGCAATTCCATCCGGATCCAAGCGGTCGCCAGCAGCGTCGCCAGCAACCGCTTCAATGAGGAAACAACTCCCGTGCGATTCCCGGTCGGGGGTTCCATGGCTTATTGCCGGCGTCCCACCAGCACCCCCAACAAAAGACCCACACCAAAAGTAACCCCCATGGATTCATAGGGATGCTCGCGGATGGTGTTGTCAGTGGCTTTGGCGGCCTCCACGGCTTTGGCCTGCCAGCGCCGACAGGTGGTCTTGGCGGTCTCGATGGCACCGGCCAAGCGGGCGCGCAACTCGGCGGCTTTTTCACCGGTCTGACCCGAGGTGGCTTTCATCAATTCCTCCGCATCCTGCATGACGGCCTGCAGATCGGCAGTGAGTTTGTCATTGGCTTCCAAGGTTGTCATAACTTGCCTTTCTCCTTTGGTTTTAACTTCGTTTCAGGAGCCAACTTACGCCAGAGCAATGAAAGCGCAAATCCCGGCCGGGGGTTTTTCCGGGAAACGCCCCAAGACCTCGCGGAAACCGTTGGCAATTTCCACTTTCACCGGATCGTTTGGGCGGGTAGCTTGGCTCCATGCGTGATGCATCGCTGAATTTCCTTCGCACTCTGGTCAACACCCCGAGTCCCACAGGCCACGAAACCCGCGGCCAGCGCGTCTGGCTGGATTACGCCGGCCAGTTCGCCGATGAGACCTTTTCCGACGCCTACGGCAACTGCGTGGCCGTCCTCAACAAGGGGGCCGGCATGCGCATCATGCTCGCGGCGCATGCCGATGAAATCGCCATGGCCGTGAATTACATCGACGAAAACGGTTTTCTTTACGTACGCAAAATGGGCGGTATCGACGCGGCCATCACCAAGGCCCAGCGCGTCGTCATCCATACCCGCGGCGGCCCGGTCAAGGGTGTGGTCGGCAATGTGGCGCCGCACCTGACCAAGCTGGAGGGCGACCCCAAACCGCCGAAGATCCACGACCTTTTCATCGACATAGGCGTTGGCACCCGTCCAGCCGCACAGGAAATCGTGCGTGTTGGAGATCCCATCACACTGGCGGACGAGTTTGACATTTTGCGCGGCGACCTCGCCGTGGCGCGCGCCTTTGACAACCGCGTTGGCACCTTTGCCGTGGCCGAAACCCTGCGCCTGTTGAAAGAGTCCCCTGTCGCCTTGAACGTGGAGGTCTGCGCCGTCTCAAATGTTCAGGAGGAAGTCGGTCTGCTCGGGGCCCGGCAAATCGCCTATTCACTCAAACCCGATCTGGCCCTGGTGGTGGATGTAACCCACGCCACCGATTATCCCACAGTGAGCAAAGCCCAGCACGGCGACATCAAGGTGGGGGGTGGCCCGGCGCTCACGCACGGGGGATGCAACCATCCTGCCCTCGTTGCACGGCTCGAAACCGTTGCGCAGCAGCAGCAGATCCCCCTCCAACACGAGGCGATGTCCGCCAGCAGCGGCACGGATACGGATGTGATTTTCTGGACGCGCGGAGGCATCGCCAGCGCGCTGATCAGCCTGCCCAACCGCTACATGCATTCCCCAGTGGAGGTGGTGAGCCTCAAGGATCTGGAACTCATTCCTCAATTGATGGCGGCCTTTGTGCAGTCGCTCGCCAAAGACGAGACCTTCAAGGTCAAAATCTAGGCCCCGTCACCTGAGATCCTAGCGCGGGTCAGATCAAATGCGTGAACATCGCATCGCGCAGTTTGGGCTCGAACCAAGTGCTCTTAGGCGGCATGATCCCTCCCGAGTCGGCGATGCTCATCAAATCCTCAATCCCGGTGGGAAACATCGAAAAAGCACAGGCGTAGTCACCGCGGTTGACCAGACTTTCCAACTCGGCGGTCCCGCGAATCCCGCCGACAAAATTAATCCGATCGCTCGTGCGCGGATCGTCAATGCCGAAGACCGGACCGAGCACCTGCTTCTGGAGCAGGGTGACGTCGAGCCGTTCAAACGGATCTTCGGTGGCGGTGAACCGGGGGCGGAATTGGAGCGTACGCCATATTCCGCCCAGGAAAAAGCCCAGCTCGTGTTTGCGCGCCGGTTGGGCCGGACCGCCGTCACGAACCACAAAAACCTTCTCCAGTCTCTCCAGCAGCTGCTCCTTCGGCAACCCGTTCAGATCCTTCAGCACCCGGTTGTAGGGAAGAATGCGCATCTGGTTGTGGGGGAAGATGACCGCCAGAAACGCCGCACTGCCACCGGCACCCTGCCGCGCGGAGTAAATCCGCCCCGCCGCCGCGCTCCGATGATGTCCGTCGGCAATGTAGAGCGCGGGAATCGCGGCAAATTGCCGCTCGATAAATTCCAGGCCATCCCCATCCGCCACAGTCCAAGCCGTGTGGCGGACTCCGTCCGGGGCGGTGAAATCCACTTCCGGCAGCAGCGCGGTCCGGCCGGCAACAAAAGCATCCAGCGCCGGCCCGGCGCGATAGGTCAGAAACACGGGCCCGGTTTGGGCGTTGAGCGTTTCAATGTGCCGGACCCGATCGTCCTCCTTGTCCACACGGGTCAGCTCATGTTTCTTGATGACGCCTTGGAGATAATCCTCACAGCTGGCCGCGGCCACCAAACCGGTCTGGGTATGGGTGCCCATAATCTGCCGGTAAAGATAAAAACAGGGATGTGAATCCTGACGCAGCGCGCCCTGCGCGATGAGTTTTTGGAAATTGGCAAGCCCCTGCGCATAGACCTCCGCTGCATAAGGATTGGTGGCAGGCGGCAGATCAATCTCAGGCTTGCTCACGTGCAGGAAACTCAGCGGCCGGCCCGCCGCCAGATGCCGCGCCTCGGCTGAGGACATCACATCATAGGGCAGTTCGCAAATTTCAGGGGCCAAACCGGGCTGGGGCCTCAGCGCGGCGAAGGGTTTAATAATTGCCATAAATCGGACCAGACCTTAGGAAAACCCGCCAGTCAACGCACGCACAAACTGCACTTTGCCCTCCTGCCCCGCTCGCCGTGGATAAGGGCTTGGGAGGTTCTCAGGTTGCCCGGACTTCTCCATCAACCGGGATTAAAACTTTGTTTTTGATGCAACCCTCTTTTTTATCAACTACCAACACACTCACCAATCCTGTTACAAAGACAGCGGCACAAACCGAAATGAAAAAACAGCCCAGCTTCGCTGGATGGAACCGGGCGGCGGCACTCTGCGCGATTCTAATCCTGGCACTCAAGCTTGCCTTTGCCGGAGCCTACGGCCCGGTGGAGCCCCTGCCGACAGGCATCGTGGACCTGCACTGCCATGTTGCGGGAATCGGCGCTGGTGGCAGCGGCTGTTTCGTTTCAGCCAGACTGCGGGACAGTTGGAAGTTTGGCATCTACCTCCGCAGCTTTGGCCTCTCACAAAAGGAATTAATCCGCAGCGGCGACGACCTGGTTCCCGACCGGATATCGGAGTCGCTCGCCCAAAGCCGCCTCGTAAGCAAGGCGGTCATACTTGCACTAGACGGGGTCGTGGGCCCGGACGGATCGCTGGCCCCGGACCGAACAGAGGTTTATATCCCCAACGAATTTGTCCTGCGCGCGGTGGCACGGCATACCAACCTGCTCTTTGGCGCCTCAATCAATCCCTATCGCACCAACGCGCTGGAACGGTTGGACTGGGCCAAATCCCACGGCGCGGTTCTGATAAAATGGATTCCATCCATCATGAACATCAATCCGGCTGATCCCCGGCTGATGCCCTTTTACAAGAAGCTCGTCGAGCTGGAGCTCCCGATGCTGACGCATGCCGGCCAGGAAAAATCCTTCTCCTCGGCCGCCGACGCCTTTTGCGACCCGGACAAGCTCCGGCTCCCGCTCATCCTCGGCGTGCGAGTCATCGCCGCGCACATCGCATCCACCGGCAAATACCAGGGCCAACGCAGCAGTGACCGGCTTGCCGCGTTGATGAATTCCCACCCCAACCTCTACTCGGACATCTCATCACTGACCCAGATCAACAAACATTTTTTTCTGTAGGAAGCCTTCACCCGCCCCGGGTTCAAGGACCGGCTGGTCTACGGTTCGGATTTCCCTCTCATCCACACCGCGCTAGTGTCGCCTTGGCATTATTGGCTGAGGCTCTCGCCCCGGCAACTCCTGGCCCTCTCCGAAGTGAACAACCCCTGGGATGCCGATGTGCTGCTCAAGCAGGCTCTGGGGACTCCGACTGGGATCTTCTCCCGGTCAGGCACGCTGCTGGGACGCTGAAAAAACTGCGCGCCAATGGGCCGGAAACCTGATTTCATGGCGGCATGGCGAAACGGCTTTTTTTGTTGGATGGCATGGCTCTCGTATACCGGGCGCATTTCGCCTTTGTCCACCGCCCGATTCTCACCTCCCAGGGGCTTAACACCTCGGCCCTCTACGGTTTCACCCAAACCCTGCTCGACATCCTGACCAATCAGGAACCGACCCATCTGGCCGTGGTTTTCGACACGGCCGCCCCCACCGCCCGCCACACCGCCTTCCCCGAATACAAAGCCCAGCGCCAAGCCATGCCGGAGGAACTCTCCGCCGCACTGCCTCACGTGCGCCGGATGATCGAAGCCTTTCATATACCCGTCCTCCGACACGACGGCTTCGAGGCGGACGATATCATCGGCACCCTTGCACGCCGGGCCGAGAAGGCCGGCTTCCTGACTTTCATGGTCACCCCGGATAAGGATTTCGGACAGCTCGTCGATGAGAACACCTTCATCTTCAAACCCGGACGGGCGGGCCACGATGCCGAGATTCTGGGCCCGGACGGGATCAAGGCGCGCTGGGGGATTCAGCGGACCGAACAGGTGGTAGACGTGCTGGCACTGATGGGCGACGCATCGGACAACATCCCCGGGGTGCCGGGAATCGGCGAGAAAACCGCCATCAAGCTCATCGCCGAATTCGGCACGGTGGAGAATCTGCTGGCCAGCACGGCCCGGCTCAAAGGCAAGCTCAAGGAATCCTTGGAGACCCACCGCGATCTGGCCCTGCTCTCTAAACATCTGGTCACCATCCTTCACGACGCACCCTGCCCCGAGGATCTGGAATCCCTGAAATTACAGCCGCGCAACGATCAAGCCCTGCAGGCCCTCTTGAGCGAGTTCGAGTTCAACTCCATCGGCCGCCGCCTGTTTGGCAATCATTTCAAGGCGGGTCGCGGTTTTTCGCCGGCATCCGTCAACCCGCCCGCCCATTCCGCATCAGCCCCATTCCAGTCCACCGGTGCCGCCCCAGCCTGTCTCCAAGACGCTCAGTCGGACCACTCCGAGCAATCAGACTCCGTCCCGCCCAAAAAACCCGTCAGGCCCCCGGAACCTTTCAGCTCACTGCCGCATGAGTTTGAAATCGCCTCCACGCCGGCCGCACGGATGCGGCTGCTGGAACGCCTGATGAAGGCGACTTCCTTTGGGTTCAAGGCGGCGGCGACCGGGGATGATGCCAAGAGCGCGCAACTGGAAGGGTTGGCCTTTTCGCTCTCGGACCGCGCGGGGATTTTCGTGCCGCTTCCGAGCGATGCCCGGGAGGCTGCTGCAGTGCTCGGAGAGTTCGAGCCCATCTTCGCCGATGAACAAATAGAAAAAGTCGGGCACGAACTGAAATTCGATCTGAGCCTGTTGAAGTGGCGCGGCCTTTCGGTGCGCGGCCCGCTCTTCGACACACTCACCGCCCATAGCCTGATCGAGCCGGACCAACGGCATCGGCTGGATTATCTCACGGAGCTTTACCTCGGCTGCAGCCTGATGCCCTCCGTCCAGACGCAACAGGAGCAATTGAATCTGGGGGAGGTCGCCTCGCAAAAAACCGCCGACCGCACCCTTGAAATGGCTGCCGCCGCCTTGCAACTCCGCAGCATCCTCCAACCATTGCTCAAGGACAAAGGCCAGGACAGACTGTTTTACGAGATCGAATCCCCGCTCATTCCCGTTCTGGTGGACATGGAACACGAGGGGATCCGGGTGGACTCGAAAATCCTGGCCGAATTCGCCGGTGAACTTTTCCGGGAGATGGGCGCGGCGGAGAAAGCTATTTGGCGATTGGCCGGACGCGAGTTCAACGTCAACTCGCCCCGGCAGCTGGGCGAAATCCTGTTTGATGAGCTAAAGGTGGCCGCCGCGCCCAAAAAAACCAAGACCGGCCAGTATTCCACGGACGAGCAAACGCTGCTCGCCCTGGCCCCGGAAAGCGAGATCGTTCAGCGCCTGCTCGAATTCCGGACGGCAGCCAAACTCAAATCCACCTATGCCGACGCCCTTCCGGCAGCCATCTGGCCCGCAACCGGGCGCGTTCACACCACCTATAATCCCGTCGCCACCACCACAGGCCGGCTCAACTCAGTCAACCCCAACCTCCAGAACATCCCCATCCGCACCGAACGCGGACAGGAAATCCGCCGGGCCTTCCTCCCTCGGGACCGGGGCTTTGTCCTGCTCTCCGCGGATTATTCGCAAATCGAACTCCGCATCATCGCGGCGTTGAGCAGGGAACCGGCCCTGCTTGAGGCCTTCCACTCCGGAGCGGATGTGCATGTGGCCACGGCAGCCAAGGTTTACGGAGTGCCCTCCGCATCGGTAACCCCTGAAATGCGGCGCAAGGCCAAAATGGTCAACTACGGCATCGCCTACGGCATTTCCGCCTTTGGCCTGGCCCAGCGGCTCGGCATCCCACGCAAGGAGGGCGCCGAGATCATCGAACAGTATTACCTCCAGTTCCAGGGTATCCGCCAGTTCATGGACGAGACCCTGACCGTGGCGCGGCAGCGGGGCTATGTGGAAACGGTCACCGGCCGCCGCCGCCCGGTACGCGATATCAATTCCGCCAACGGCACCGTGCGCGCCGCCGCCGAGCGCAACGCCATCAACATGCCCATCCAAGGCACCGCTGCGGACATGATCAAGCTGGCGATGCTGCGGATCGACGAGGAGCTGCGCCGCCGCCGCTTGCGAACGAAAATGCTGCTCCAGGTCCACGACGAACTGGTGTTCGACCTGTTCGAATCCGAGGCGACCGAGGTCCTGCCAATGGTGGAGGAAAAAATGAAAACAGCCCTGCCACTGGCCGCACCCATCGAGGTGGAACTTGGCACCGGCCAAAACTGGCTTGCTGCCCACTGACCACCGGCTCATGCCCACTCCAAAATCCATCTCAACCGACATCGTCCGGCGCCTGCAGCAGGCGGGTTTCGCCGCTTTCTGGGTCGGCGGATGCGTCCGGGACTTCTTGCTGGGCCGGATCCCCGACGACTACGACATCGCCACCAGCGCCCGTCCCGGGCAGGTGGAGGCGCTCTTCCGCCGGACCCTTGCCGTGGGCAGGAAATTCGGCGTGATGGCGGTGCTCGAAGAAGGCCACCAGTTCCAAGTGGCCACCTTCCGTGCCGAAGCGGATTACCAAGATGGCCGGCGACCGGAAACCGTTCACTTCGCCGACGCCCGGGCCGATGCATTGCGCCGCGATTTCACCGTCAACGGTCTCTTCTTCGATCCCGTATCAGAGACCTTGCACGACTGGGTCGGAGGCGGGGCCGACCTGCGGGCGCGGATTCTCCGAACCATCGGCGCGCCGGCAGAGCGCTTTGCCGAAGACCATCTCCGGCTGCTGCGGGCCGTGCGTTTCGCCACCCAACTGGATTTCCAAATCGAGCCCGCCACTTATTCCGCCATCCAGACACTGGCTGATAAAATCCAAATCATCAGCGCCGAGCGGATCCGTGACGAACTGCTCAAACTTTTCCAGCCCCCCCACGCGGCACGGGGTTTGGAATTGCTGCATCGGAGCGGGCTGCTCAAGTGCGTTTTACCGGAACTGGCCGCCACGGTGCATTGCGAACAGTCCCCCGATTACCACCCGGAAGGCAGCGTCTTCAACCACCTTCTGCTCATGCTGGGGCATCTGCCGCCCCAGACCGATCCTCTGCTGCCCTGGGCCGTCCTGCTCCATGATGTCGCCAAGCCGCTGACCGCCACCCGCGATCCGCTCACAGGCGTCATTCATTTCTACGAACACGAAAAGATCGGCGCGGAGATGGCCGTAACCATTCTGGAGCGCCTTCGGTTCCCGGGCAAGCAGGTGGAGGCCGTCGCGGCAGCGGTGCGCCATCACATGCAGTTCAAAGACGCCCCGAAAATGCGCAAGTCCACGCTGCGCCGGCTTCTCCTGCGGGAGACCTTCCCGCTGGAACTGGAGCTGCACCGGCTCGACTGCCTCGGCTCACACGGGCGCTTGGACATCCATGACTTTCTGGTGACCCAAGCCCGTGAACTGGCAGCCCAACCCCAACTCCGCCCCCCCCTGCTGACCGGCACCGATTTGATCGCGCTCGGCTTGTCCCCCGGTCCGCAACTGGGCCGGTTCCTGGGTGAAATCCGGGAGAAACAGCTGCAGGATGAATTGACCAGCGCAGCGCAAGCGCTCGACTGGTTGAAAAGCCGTCTTGAGCATCCCGCTCCGGATGAACTCATTTAGAATCCGGCGGTGAAATAAAACCGCTGCACGAACTTCAAGAGGGAGACGTCAAAAACCGGCAGGCTGGGTCTATGAACAAGGGGCAAAGGGACCCTCCGTACGCCACAAGAGGGGCGTTTGCCAAGAACAATCTCCAGCCTCCGATCTTCCGCGTCCTCCTTTCTAGCCGAAGGAAATAACAGAAAACCTCGGCAAATATCCTGCACCAACCACCTTCTGCCCGTTATCCATTGCATGCTGCCCTCTACTCTGACTCTCAACCGCCGCAGGCGCGACCTGTCTACAGACCAAACCCAAGAAACATGTCCAAACCCCAGAGTGGCAACACAAAAGACCGGATGTCGCAGGTCGGTCCTGAAAGCACCAAGCGCACAGATCACCCTCCGACGGCCTATGACCACAGAAAATCATAAAAAACACGGCGCTCATAAAGCGCCAGGGCGTGAAAGAAACTCAAAGAGCCCACGCCCGGCTACACACACCCCTGCTAATTCTGCCGATTCACACCAAAAACAAGGCTCCCCTGACGTCGTGCGCGACAGGAGGCGCATCTCCGCCCTGTGACGATTTCCAGATCCTTTCCGTTCTCTATTTTCCGCTTTCTACTTTGCCGCTCAAGCGCCCCTTCTCGCCGGCACCCCTTCCGCCAGCACTTGCTTGCGAAGATCGCTTTTGATTCAATGCTGTTGTGGCATTACATATCACTAAAACCAAGCGCCATCCGATGTCCCGCCGGGCTATGAAGGCCCGGCCATCTCCCCACTAGCCCATGCGACCCTTTCAAATCATTTTCAACCCCACCAGCGCCGCTGAGCTGGCCCGCATGCCCAAGGAACTCCAATTGAATATTTTGGGGGATTTCCGCGGCCTGCCCCAACAGATGCTCTCCGCCGAGGTGGAGCAGTTCGGCCAACTCCAGCGCGCCGGCCATGTCCTCAACCGGTTCCGGCTGGGCGATTACCGGGTTTATTTCGAGCGGCACGACTTGGGCGTCGTGGTGCACCGCATCCTCAGCAAAAACACTGTGAAGGATTTCCTTTACCGCTCCGGCTTGAAGGTCCAAGAGGACGAGGCCCTGCAGGAAAACCCGAAGTTCTGGGAAATGATCGAGGCGGCCAAGACCGCAGCCAAAGCGTGTTGATGAACCCCTATTCCCCGCCCAACTCCACGTTCCAGTAGGCCAAGTCCACAAAATGCCGCCAGCTGTCGTGCTGCGGCAGGCTCAGGTTGATCTGCACAAAAGGACGCCACTTGGGACGCTTGGGTTTTCGGACCAGATGCATCCGAGCCTCGGTCGGAGTGCGGTTGGCCTTGATGGTGTTGCACTCAATGCACGAGCACACAATGTTCTCCCAAGACGTCGGCCCTCCCCGTTCCCGCGGCACCACATGATCCAGATTCAGATCCTTCCGGTCGAAAACCCCGCCGCAATATTGGCAGGTGTTCTTGTCCCGCTCGAAAATATTGGCCCGGGTAAACTTGACCTCCTTTTTCGGCAGATGCTCAAAAACCATCAGCAAGATCACCCGCGGCACACGAATCCGAAAAGAGACCGTACAGACCGACTCGGGGTGGGGGTCCTGCTGGGAGAAATCAAACCACTGGGTGAAATTATAAGTCCGGAAGGATCCGTCGATGTCGTTGAACACCGCCTGGGCGTGCCCTTGAAACAACAAGGTCAAAGCACGTCTGGCTGTGCAGACGTTGACCGCCTGCCAAAGCCGATTCAGAACTAACACGTGTTGATTCAACGCGCCTTTCATATCTGATCCAACGTTGTGACAGCCTAGGCAAACCGGCCAAGCCTGTCAATCGCCTTGGCAACCCCTGGATCCTGCTCCAGCATGGCCGGGACGCAACAGATCCAACTGGACAGGTGCGACGCCTCTTTCCATCTTGGCCCCATGCCCGAAGCCCGCAAACCACGATCCACCGCCGCAGCCCTCGCAAACTTGCGCAAACTCCTGCCGGGCGAAATCCTTCTCGACGATTCCGTCCTTCAACAGTATGCCGGCGACAAATGGTTCGCCGCGCACAAACCCGAGGCCGTGGCCTTGCCACTCTCCACCCGCTCGGTAGCGACCCTGCTCGAATTTGCCCAACACCACCGGATCCCCGTCACCCCGCGCGGTGCCGGTCACGGCTACGTCGGCGGTTGTGTTCCAATCCGCGGCGGTATCGCCCTCTCCTTGGAACGCATGAACCGGGTGCTGGAGATCAATCCGGCGGATTTCGTCGCGGTGGTCCAACCCGGCGTCCTGACCCAGCAGTTCCAAGAGGCCGTGGCAAAACTCGGCTTATACTACCCGCCCGACCCGGCCAGCCGAAAGGATTGCTCCTTGGGCGGCAATATCGCCACCAACGCCGGCGGCCCACGCTGCCTCAAATACGGCGTCACCCGCGATTACGTCCTAGGTCTGGAAGTCGTGCTGGCCGGCGGTGCGGTGACCCGCTTGGGCAGTCGCACCCACAAGAACAAAACAGGCTTCGACCTGCACCGCCTCTTCGTCGGCTCGGAGGGAATGCTGGGCGTGATCACCGAGGCCACGCTCAAATTGATCCCACACCCGCCCTACCGCGCCAATCTCGCGGTGGGATTCGGATCCATGCGGAACGCCTTGCGGACTCTGCACGCAATTTTCGAGGCCGGCATCCTGCCCTGCGCACTGGAAGTGGCCGACGCCTTCACCTTGGCCGCCGCCTATCGCAGAACCAAAAGCCAGAGCCTGCGCGGCTGCAAAGCACATCTCATCGTCGAGCTGGACGGACAGAAAAAATCCGTCTGCTCGGAAATCCGCGCCTTGGAGACAATCGTGCTCCGGCAGAAGCCCCTGTTTGTGGAACGCGGCCTCGGGGACGAAAAATGCGAGGCCGTCTGGCAAATCCGGCGCGAGTTTTCCTATTCACTCCGCGACACCGGCCTCACAAAGTTAAACGAGGACATCGTTGTGCCGCGAGGTCGCTTGGAGGAGTTCTTCCGCTTTGCCGCACGGTTGCAAAAACGACACGGACTGCCGGTTGCCTGTTTCGGCCACGCCGGCGACGGCAACATACACACCAACGTGATGGTGGATTATACGCAACCCGGGGCGAAAAAGCGCGCCGAAGCGGTGCTGGACGAGCTGTTCACTCAAGTCTTGGCTTGGGGCGGCTGCATCACCGGAGAACACGGCATTGGTCTGGCCAAAAAGCGCTGGTGGCCGCAGGCGGCATCCGAGGAAGTGCATGATTTGCATCTCGCCATCAAGCAAGCGCTCGATCCAAAGAGGATCTTGAATCCAGGCAAATTCTTATAACAGCCTAAATACAGGGCGGGGCTGCTGCTCCTCGAGTATCCGTCCGGCAAACCCAACTATGCGGAGTGAGCAGGGGCTGGCAGACTGGGCGGGATGAACTCCAAATCCTTCCGTCTCGCCGAGGTCCAATTACTGCGCACTTCACACACCACGGCCTCCGCCCGACCTTCTCCGGACCGGTCTTACTCCGTCCACCTGCCTGATGGGGCGTCCGTCACCCTTCCGGGGGATTTTGACGCGGACCAGCTTTTCACCCTGCTCACCGTGGTGAGGGAAGCTCTGCAGTGATCGTCCCCGGACCGGCCACGCGCATCTTCTTGGCTCCGGGCGCCACGGATCTGCGCTCCCTGAGGCATGGATTCACCGGTTGGATACAATCAAGCGAGTCGGCGGAGTTGGATTCGTATCATTGCGATGTATACCATGGCCTCTGCGCTGGAGTCCGTGGTCTCGTAATCACGCACCAGTCGCCGCTGGCGCATTAACCAGCCGAAGTTCCGCTCGACGACCCAACGGTGTGGCAACACCTTGAATCCTTTGATGTCATCGGAACGTTTGACGACCTCAACCTTCAGTTTGGGGCGAAGCCCCTTGACCCGCTGGGCGAAGGCTTCACCGGTGTAGCCGCCATCCACCCAGAGGATGTTCAGCCAGGCGAACAGGTGGCGTTTGCGACCTTTGATCCGCTTGCCGGCGTCAAAGCCGACACTGCCGCCGCGACCGTCGAACTTCACGCTTTGACTGTCCAAAATGGCTGCTGTGGGCCGGCTGCGCTTGCCGTTGGTTTTCCGGACGAAAATGCGCAGCGTATCGTTGAGCACGGCCCATTGATTGTTGCGATACCATTGCCGGAAAACATGGTAAACGGTTTTCCAGTGGGGGAAGTCAACGGGCAGGTAGCGCCAGGGCCAGCCACACTTCACCAGATAGAGGATGGCATCAATAATCCGCCGCCTATCCACGCTGAGGCGTCCACGCTTGGCTGGTTTGGGGAGCAACGGTTTGAGATAAGCCCATTGGGCATCAGTCAGGTTGGTTTCGGAAAAGGCGATTTTCATCGCCTGAAAAGCGCTGCCGCGAATGAAAACCCCAAAACCTGACAGTGAAATCAAGGGGTTTTTGGTTTTATTTCGGTTTTATACTCGCCGAAAACGCACGCATCTCTTTTTCAGACAGGCTCTAAGGTTCCGCGCATGAGTCCGTTGCTCACCGCATGGGCCACAAGGACGGCAGCAATCCGGTTCCGGCGAAGATCGAAAAGCGACGCCAAAACAATTTTAAACGAGTCTACGTCATTCTCTTTCACCCCTGCAAACAGGCGGCTCAGGATCTCGAAGAACAGGACTTCGATTCTGTGCGCGGGAGCTCAAAACACGGAAATCGAGAGGAAATAATATTCCAGGAATTTCGGTCCTGTTGTTTTTGGACCGCGGGCGATACTCGGCACACGTGGGTAAAACCTTCCTTGACTGGCCATGAGATCAGGCCGGATGCTGTCTTCCCCGTTTCAGCTGATCGGCTCGATCTGACACAACCGGTTCAGCACGGAACAGTGACATTTCAAATTCCGCCAGAGAACCACGGTGGTCACGACACCGGCGAAGCCCTTGGCCGGCTGGATTGAGAATTGGCCCTATTCAAAGCGTTTATGGAGAGTGTTGGCACGGCATCTTGCCCACCCGGCCCGGGTGCCGCCGATTCCGGGCAATTTCTTGAGGCGGCTGCGAGTGGATTGGGAATGTCCGCCTACAGGACCCTGATTGATCCGGAAAAGAGGTTTAAAACCTACTCCGTAGAATTCGCTCTTGAATTCACCCCGCAGTTCAGGCGAAATGCCTCTGTGGGTTCTCTTCATCAGCTATGGACTTAGGCGACATTTTGACAAAAGAGCAGATCCTCACCGATTTGCAGGCGACCGACCGCTGGCAGGCTATTGACGAGCTGATCGCCAACCTTGTGGCCAGCGGTAGGATCCAGCCCGGACACCGCGATGCCGTGACCGCGGCCGTGAAAAAGCGCGAGGCTTCCATGAGCACCGGCATCGGTTTCGGCATAGGTATCCCCCACGCCTCCACCGAACTGATTCCCGAAGTGGTAGGCGCATTGGGCCGCTCGAAAAAAGGGATCAATTTCGACGCGCTGGACAATCAACCTGTTAATTTGGTGATGCTCTTTCTCGTGCCGCAGGGCCAGTTCCAGAAACATCTCCACACCCTCGCCAACATCGCCAAACTCTTGCACAAGGCTGAATTCAGGCAGTCCCTTGAGCAGGCGCCGGATGCCGAGTCCATCTTCAACATCATTGTTGAGCACGGAAAAAAGTAGCCATCCGCTTCAGACTTCTGAAAATTATCCGTGTTCCCCCGGTGGGATTCGTGTTTTAATCCTTCCCGTGTTGCCCCACAAGCAAATTGAACTCCGCCTGCACGCCGCCCTCCGAGCCGTGCTGCCCGACGCCGATGTTTCGGCCGTCCTCGTTCGCCCTTGCCCCGATCTTAAATTCGGCGACTACCAGACCAACGCCTTGATGTCCGTGGCCAAAGTGCGAAGGATGAATCCCCGCCAGCTCGCCGCTGACGTGCTTGCGCGGCTGGACGTGTCGGAATGGTGCGAGCCGGTGCAAATCGCGGGGGCCGGTTTCCTCAATTTCCGACTCCTTCCCGAGGCGCTGTCGCGGACTCTGGCCGGGGTTGTCCAGAGCGGCCACTTGTTTTTCGAGCAGGCCACCCGGCCTCAAACCGTCGTGGTGGATTTCAGCTCTCCCAACGTCGCCAAGCCCATGCACGTCGGCCATATCCGCTCCACCATTCTCGGCGACTGTCTGGCCCGCACCCTGCGCCTGCTGGGGCACCGGGTGGTGACCGACAACCACATTGGCGACTGGGGCACCCAGTTCGGGATGCTGTTGTTGGGATGGAAAACGCTGCTGGACAGGGCTTCCCTTGACCGGGAGGCCATCGGCGAGCTGGAACGGATTTACAAATCCATGGTGGAACGCTGCAAGGCTGATCCTCAGCAGCTGGAACTGGCCAAACGCGAGCTGGTCCAACTGCAGGGAGGCGATCCGGAAAACCTGGGGATCTGGCGGGAAATGATCCGGCTCTCTCAAATCCAGTTCGACACGGTTTACGGCCGGCTCGGCGTTAAATTTGATCACACGCTGGGAGAAAGTTTTTACAATCCAAAGCTTCAGCCTTTAGTGGGGGAGCTGGTCGCCAGCGGTCTGGCAAGGGAAAGCGACGGCGCCATTGCCATCTTCTTCGACGACATTCCACAACTGAAGGACAACCCGGCGCTGATCCGCAAGAGCGATGGCGGATTCAACTACGCCACCACGGATCTGGCCACCTTGGCCTATCGGCTGGAGACCTGGAAGCCGGACGAGATTATTTACGTCACCGATGGCAGACAGCAACTGCACTTTCAACAGGTGTTCACCGCCTTTAGAAAATGGCATGGGCAATCCACGACCAAACTGGCCCATGTCTGGTTCGGGTCGATTCTCGGCGAAGACGGCAAGCCCTTCAAGACGCGTTCGGGCGAAACCGTCAAGCTGGCCGGGTTGCTGGATGAAGCGCAGGAACGCGCTTTCAAGATCGTGTGCGAAAAAAGCGCCGCCTTGCCGGAAGCCCAACGCCGGGAAATCGCCCGTGTGGTCGGACTTGGAGCGGTGAAGTATGCGGACCTACTTCCCAACCGCCAGAGCGATTACGTCTTCAGTTGGGACAAGATGCTCGCCCTGCAGGGCAACACGGCACCCTACCTGCAATACGCCTACGCGCGGATCCGCAGCATCTTCCGCAAACTTGGCGTGGGCGAATACACCGCCCCCCACGCCGCCCCGGACCTGAAAGCACCGGAAGAATTCATCCTCGCCAAGCACCTTCTGAATTTCGGACTCACCTTGGAGGCCGTGGCGGAGGAACACCGCCCCAATTTCCTCTGTAATTACCTGCACGAGCTGGCCGGAAAATTCACCGGATTCTACGAAAACTGCCCCGTCCTGAAGGCCGACGACACCACCCGCGCCTCGCGATTGGCCCTGTGCGACTTGACCGCCAGAGTCCTGAAACTAGGCTTGGAGACGCTCGGGATTGAAACCGTTGAGCAGATGTAACGGCCCGGATTCAAACTCTCCGGACTGCCACCAGACCCGCACCGGTCAAAATGCCTTCTGCGGCACCATTCTCCGGAACATCACCCAATCCGGAAGGAAATTTTCTGGATCAGCTCGCGTCCGAAACTGTGCTGGAGGCGGGTGAGGATTTCCTTGCGCCGATAACGCACGATTTCCGACAACCACACGCTGTTGTCCACGGTGACGAACAGGGTGCCCTTGTGGAGGCCGCTGGGTTGCGCGTGGGCCACAAGGTTGGGATCCAGCAATTCGTTCCACACTTTCACAACCTCCGCATCACTGCGACGGTTTTCGATCCGTAATTTCGACATCAACCCGGGCAGCAGGGATCCGGCATTGCGGGTCCGGTTGACCAGTTCATTCTGCTTGGGGGCCAGGTCCACCCCGCGCCACAGGGCCAACACCCGCGCCTGAGCTGTGACGCGCGGCGGTCCAAGAGGCGGGATGCGTTTGGGATGCAAAGCCATGATGAAAGATAAGGGACGAGTCAACCGGGGTCACTCCACCTGACACGCCTCGGGATGCTCATCAAGCACGAGCACCCCGTAGGGCGGCAGATCATGGTTGGCTGCGATGTTGCGGCCGGTAAGAAAGTCATGCATTGGCTTGTAAAATTGGAGCCGGACGGGGGTGTTTCGGTGATTGAGGAGGAAAAAAAGCTTGGTCCCGTTTTTTTCGCGCATGCTCACCTGCACGCTGTCCGGGACCTTGAGCAGCGGATGCAAATTGCACAAGGCACGCAACCACGCCACCAGATCGGTATAGAAATGCTGATGGCTTTGCGTGCCTATGTAGATGGCCCGCCCCAGACCAAACTTGTGCATCGTGACAGCAGGCCTGCCCGCATAAAAATCCTTTCCGTAGGCCGCCAGAACCTCGCATTCCCCGGGTTCAATGAGATCGCACCAAAGCCGTGCGGGGTGAAGGTGGCTGGTGGAAAAGGCCCCCTTGAAAACCAGATGATTTTCCTCGCCTGGCGGCAGCAGGTCGAACTCCACCACTTCCATCCCGAAAAGGTCGGTCAGGTCATGCGGTTGGCCGCTGTCCGAAGCAAGGCAGCATTCGTCAACCAGCCCGGTGTTGAAGGTGGCGACCAATACGCCTCCATTTTGAACGTAAAGCTTGAGTTGATCCACTTGGACACCCGAAAGCAGATGCAGCGAGGGTGCGAACACAAGCTTGTATTTGGACAGGTCCTCGGAGGGCCGGGCGAAATCGACATTGATGTTGCGGTCGTGGAGGGCGGTATGGAAAAGCTGGATGTGTTCGCGCAGGCTGAAGTGCTTGTTCGGCTGCTGAGGCTGCTGCAGCAGCCAGTCGCTGTCATGACTGTAAAGGATGCACACTTCGGCCACGACCCGGGTGCCCTTGATCGCGGGTGCCAGCAGCTTCAACTCCCCGCCCAACCGCGCCACCTCCTGGAAAATCCGGCTCTCCTCGCGGAGATGGTGCGGCAGGACCGCGCCATGAAACTTCTCCGAGCCGAACCGGGGCTGGCGCCACCGGAAAAACAACAGGGCCGTCGCCCCGCGCGATACCAGCAGATAACTGAAGAGGCGCAGCACGCCCGGCCGGACCAAAGCATTGACGTCCTGCCAGTTCACGTTTCCGGCTTTTTGTTCCATCACCCAGAAACCCGCGTCCCCGTCCGGCGCCCGGATGCCCGATTTCTTCAGCGACCGCAGCATGTCGATCTCGCAGGCCAGCTCGGCGGGTTTGGCCTTGATCGCCGCCGTGCTTTCGATGGACACGAAATCCAGCACCTCGGCCAGATCGAAATGATCGAACCGATGCAGCAGGGGCCGCAGATTCGTAGTGACCGGATGGTTCGGTGTCAGCGCATGCAGGATATCAGCCTGCATCTTGGCGAACTGGACCAGGGTGTCGCTCCCAAACCTGCACCAGTCCAGCACCAACGCCGGATTGTGAACTGTCGGCGCCATCATGGGCATCGGGACCTGATCCCAACTGGTGACGGTTTGGCCCCAGTGACGGAGCCCCATCTGCTCATTGAGGCGCTGGAGTGTTTCGTATTTGGCCTCCAGCCAGCCGTGCCAGTCGCGCCTCGTGTCTTCATTGAACGAAGCCTCGGTAAAATTCCCGCCCAGACTGTTGTCAATCTGCCAAGCGATAATCTGCGGATGCGCGCCCAACGCCTTGGCCATCTCCTCGACGATCCGCTTGGCGTGGTTCCAATAGGCATCGCTATTCAGGCATGCCGCACGACGCGTCCCCTCGTGCTTGACCAAACCGCGCTCGTCGACGGGCAGGATCCCGGGGTGTTTTTTGGCGAGCCAGAGGGGCGGTCCGGCCGTCGGCGTGGCCAGAACCACCTGAATGCCGGCCCGGCCCATCACATCCATCGCGCGCCGCAGCCACTCAAAATCGAACCGGCCATCCTCGGGTTCGCACAGGGCCCACGTGAACTCCCCCATGCGCACCACGTTGATGCCCGCCTGCACCATCAACGCCGCGTCCCGCTCCCATTGGACCTCGGGCTGCTCCGCGGTGCCTCCATAGGGGAAAACCCATTGCTCCGGATAATAGTCAACGCCGAAATACATGATGTGTTGGCGGTTGTGTGAAACGGTCAATCCTTGCCAGATATTAACGGACAAAGGGCAGTCCGGCAATTAAAATGTCTGTTTCGCCCGGAATTTGTTTTCCAGGCCGCCGTTTTCCTGAAATCCTACCCCCCATGAACCGCGCCGTTTTTCTGGACCGCGATGGCACGCTTATCGCCGAAAAAAATTATCTCTGCAAGATCGAGGATGTGGAAATCTTCCCCGGCACCGGAGTGGCGTTGCGCCGGCTGCAGGACGCCGGTTTCAAGCTCTTCATCGTGTCCAACCAGTCCGGCGTGGGCCGCGGCTATTTCACTCTGGCCGATGTGGATCGCGTGAACGGATTTGTGGCCGCACAACTCGCCCTGAATGGCGTCCGGTTAGAACGGGTTTATATCGCCCCAGAGGCCCCCGACCAGCCCAGCCGCGGACGCAAACCCTCGCCCCAGTTCCTGCTCGATGCCAAGGCGGAGTTCGGACTCGATCTGGCCCAGAGCTACATGATCGGCGACAAGCTCATTGATCTGGAATGCGGCTGGAATGCGGGGGTAAGAAAGAGCCTGTTGGTGCGCACCGGTTACGGGGCCGAGCTGGAGCGCGCGGCCGCCGGGTCGCTGGGCTCGGCGTTGGTCACCGACGGCCTGCCGGCGGCGGCCACTTGGATTCTGGACCAACCCGCAGCCTGAGTCGGCGCTGTTCCCAAAAAAATTCCAACTCGCCTAGCGACGGAATGCCAGGCTAATCTTTTCCTCCGTTTTACGCAGAGACGGCGGTCTGGAATCGCCGCTTTGGTTACGAAAAACAGCAATCGGGGCTTCTGAAGCGCCCCAGTATTTGAATTTTGTCATGATCACCAGCACTCAACTCCGTTCCGGCAACCAGATCCGCAAAGACTTCCTGGACTTCTTCCAGTCCAAACAGCACACACCCGTGCCGTCCTCGTCGCTGATGCCCGACTCGCCGAACCTGCTCTTCACCAATGCCGGGATGAACCAGTTCGTGCCTATCTTTCTGGGCCAGACTCGCTGTCCCTATACCCCGGGGCGCGCTGCCGACACCCAGAAATGCATCCGCGCCGGCGGCAAGCACAACGACCTCGACGATGTCGGCCTCGACACTTATCACCACACTTTCTTCGAGATGCTCGGGAACTGGTCCTTCGGGGACTACTTCAAGCGCGAGGCTATCGACTGGGCATGGGAATTGGTGATCGGGGTCTGGAAATTCCCTCCCCAGCGGCTCTACGCCACTGTCTATTCCCCGGATAAAACCAAGAACGATCCGAGCGAGTTTGATCAGGAAGCCTGGAATTTCTGGGCGGAAAAATTCCGCAGCGTGGGCCTCGACCCCGCCGTGCACATCGTCAACGGCAACAAGAAGGACAATTTCTGGATGATGGGCGAGACCGGACCCTGCGGGCCCTGCTCCGAACTGCATGTGGACCTCACCCCAGCCGGCGACACCAAGGGTGCCTTGGTGAACAAGGGCAGCGCCGAGTGCATCGAGATCTGGAATCTGGTCTTCATCCAATACAATGCCAATCCGGACGGAACTTTCTCGCCCCTCCCAGCCCAGCATGTCGACACCGGCATGGGCTTCGAGCGCGTGACCAGCATCATCCAAGGCACAAAGAACCTCACCGATTTTGCCAACGCCAAAATCTCGAACTACGAAACGGACATTTTCCGCCCGATCTTCGACGCCATTGAGCAGTTGAGCGGCAGGAAATACGGTTCCACCCTCCCACGTTCCGGCAGCGCCGGAGATACCGAACAGGAAAAGATCGACGTGGCCTTCCGTGTCATTGCCGATCACATCCGCACGCTTTCCTTTGCGATCGCCGACGGGATCCAGCCCGGCAACACAGACCGCAACTACGTTCTTCGGCGCATCCTGCGGCGCGCCGTGCGCTACGGACGCACCCTTGGCTTCCACACCCCGTTTTTCTACAAGCTAGTGGAGGTTCTCGCGGAGACGATGGGCGAGGTCTTCCCCGAAATCCGCTCCCGGCAGAAACACGTGCAGGAAGTCATCCGCACCGAGGAAGATGCCTTCAACAGGACGCTCGACAAGGGGATTGCATTATTTGAAGAAGAGGCCGGCAAGGCGGGCAAGATCAGCGGCGGGTTCGCCTTCAAGCTCTACGACGAGCAGGGTTTCCCGCTTGACCTAACGGAGTTGATGGCGCGCGAACGAGGCCTGGCGGTGGACACGGAAGGCTTTGAGAAGTTGATGGAGGAACAGCGGGCACGGGCAAGGGCGGCCCAGAAAAAGGAGGTTATTTCCCTCTCGCAAATCGAAACCACCACCCCCACGACTTTCGTCGGTTACGAAACTTTAACCGTGCCGGCCAAGGTGCTGGAAGTTGTCTCTTTAAAGGACAAGACCGCAGTCGTCCTCGATACCAGCGCCTGCTACGCCGAAATGGGCGGACAGGTCGGCGACACCGGCGAACTGACCGGTGCCGGCTTACTCTGGCGCGTCACATCCACCCAGAAGTCCGGCAACACCTTTCTGCACTTTGTCGAAGGCGGCGATGCCCCGGTGGCAGGGACCGGCGTGACTCTTTCGGTCGACAAGGCCCGGCGCGATGCAATCCAACGTCACCACACGGTCACACACCTCTTGCATTGGGCGCTCCACGAAGTCGTGAACCAGGAGGCCTCGCAGAAGGGTTCCTTTGTGGGTCCTGACAAGCTGACGTTTGACTTCAACAACGCCCCGCTGACCGCCCCGCAAGTGGCCGACATCGAACGCCTGGTCAACGAACGCATTCTGGAGAACGCCTCCGTCTCTTGGACCGAAGTCGCCCACGCGGACGTGAAGAACCGCAAAGAAGTGATGCAGTTCTTCGGAGACAAGTATGGCGACACAGTGCGTGTTGTGCAGATTGGCGGCCTGGCCCACAAGCTGGATGGCTACTCGATGGAACTCTGCGGCGGCACCCACACCCGTGCCACCGGTGAGATCGGCCTGTTCCGGATTGTGAGTGAAAACGCCATCGCCGCCGGGGTTCGGCGCATCGAAGCCGTCGCCGGCCTGCACGCCTACGACCTGGCCAACCAGCAACAGCAGCTCATCCGCGGCATCGCGGGGAGGATCAATTCCCCCGTGCACGAATTGGAGAAGAAGCTTGAAGCCCTTCTGGCGCACCAGAAAGAGTTGGAAAAGCAGCTTAAATCGGCCCAACAACGCGAAGCCTCCAATGCCGCGAGCGGATTGCTCGAACGAGTCAACACGGTGAACGGCATTCCCGCAATCATCCACAACCTCGGCGGCGTGGACGGCGATTTTCTGCAGGCCGTCGGCGATTCTCTCAAGAACCGTTTCAAGGGGGTTGTCGTACTGGGAGGATCCGCCAACGGTGCGGTGGCTTTGGTCGCTCTGGTTTCCCCGGACTACACCGCCAAAGTGCAGGCCGGAAAAATCATCCAAACCATCGCCCCGGTTGTCGGCGGCAAGGGCGGCGGCAAACCGGATGGCGCGCGCGGCGGAGGCAAGGATGTCACCAAGCTCGACGAAGCACTCAACCAAGCCCGCACACTGCTTTGACAACGGGCTTCCCCATGGAATTAATCTCGGCAGTGGGCCTGCTTGTGCTCACCACCGATCCATTGGGCAATATCCCCACCTTCATCTCGATCCTTCAACCGGTGCCCGAGCGGCGGCGCAGCCCCATCTTGATCCGGGAGTTGTTCTTTGCGGTGGGGATCATGCTGGTCTTTGTCTTTGCGGGCCGCAGCGTGACCGGGTTGTTAGGCATTGAGCAGGCAGCCATCTCCATCGCCGGCGCGTTGGTCCTATTTTTGGTCGCCTTGGAAATGATCCTACCCGGCCGGGGCCGCCCCGGTGCGGGAGCGGAGCAGCCGGAGACAGAGCCATTCATCGTCCCTCTGGCAACACCGCTCATTGCCGGTCCGTCCACTCTGGCGACAATCATTCTTATCACCAGCAAGCCGGGGGGCACGGCCACCGCGTTCTGGGCGGTGTTGATCGCGTGGGGGATCACCTTTTTAACTTTGATTTCCGCCCCGCTGATCATGCGGGTGCTCAAACAGCGCGGAGCGCGGGCCGTGGAAAGGCTCATGGGCATGATGCTCGTGATGCTCTCGGTCCAGATGTTTCTCAACGGGCTGGGTGAATATCTCAGGCACCGCTGAAGAACGTGCGGAGCCAGAAGTTGATGCCGGCACAGGGATTCGGCCGCAACGGTCCAGAGGGTCTGCTTGACCCGGCAGCCGAAGGCCCATAGTTTCAGTGGGATTGATGGGGAGCCAACCGGCCGTCCAAAGGGGCGACGAAGGCTGAGAGTTCGGCGCGGAACGCCGGAGACCCGAAAAACTGATCCAGGTAATGCTGGCGTAGGACTCCTAACGGAGGGCCACCGGGGCCACCCTTCTTCCAAGCATTTTCTGAATCCAACTCTATGGCGGCGTCCTGTGGCTGCCGAAACCGCGCTGGTTCTGGAGCGCCGTTGCAGAATTTGAATTTATGATCGCGACAAAAGACTCTTTCGAACCTCATAGCAGCGAACAGTTGCCCAACAGCAATCGTGTTTACGTTGCCGGCCAGCTTCACCCCGATCTGCGTGTGCCCATGCGCGAGATCGCCGTGGGCGAAACCAAATCCCATACCGGCGCTGTTGAGAAGAACGCCCCGGTCCGAGTCTACGACTGCTCCGGTCCCTGGGGCGATCCCGCCTTCACCGGCACGTCCGAGGAAGGTCTGCCCGCGATGCGCCGCGAGTGGATTTTGAACCGCGGCGACGTGGAGGAATACGAAGGGCGGGAAGTGAAGCCGCAGGACAACGGATATCTCTCCGGCAAGCACGCCGAATTCGCCAGCCAGGCTGAGAAGAACCGGCTTGTGGAATTCCCGGGGCTGACCAGCAACCGCCGGCGCACCCTGCGCGCCAAGGCCGGCAAAGTGGTCACCCAGCTGCAATACGCCCGCGCCGGCATCATCACCCCGGAAATGGAATTCATCGCCATCCGGGAGAACATGGGCCGCGCCCGCATCGCCGACATGACCAACGACATCATTCGCAACCAACTGGACAAGCAGCATGCCGGTTCGCAGCAGCGCGTAAGCAGCGAATTCACCCCCTCGGTCTTCCGCAAGTTTCCCCAGCGCATTCCCAAGGAGATCACACCCGGGTTCGTGCGCGAGGAGGTCGCCGCCGGCCGCGCGATCATTCCGGTCAATATCAACCATCCGGAAAACGAACCGATGATCATCGGCCGCAACTTCCTCGTGAAAATCAACTCGAACATCGGCAACAGCGCCGTGGCTTCGAGCATCGAGGAGGAAGTCGAGAAGATGCGCTGGTCCATCAAGTGGGGTGCGGATACCGTCATGGATCTTTCCACCGGCAAGAACATCCATGCCACGCGCGAATGGATCCTGCGCAACTCACCGGTGCCCATCGGCACGGTGCCGATTTATCAGGCACTCGAAAAAGTCAATGGCCGCGCCGAAGACCTCACCTGGGAACTCTTCCGCGACACGCTAATCGAGCAGGCCGAGCAGGGCGTCGATTATTTCACCATCCACGCCGGCGTGCTTCTGCGCTTTGTGCCGATGACCGCCAGCCGCATGACCGGTATCGTTTCCCGCGGCGGCAGCATCATGGCCAAATGGTGCCTTGCCCATCATAAGGAGAATTTCCTCTACACGCACTGGGACGACATCTGCGACATCATGGCCGCGTATGACGTTTCGTTCTCCATCGGAGACGGGCTGCGCCCGGGCTCAATTGCCGATGCGAACGACCGCGCGCAATTCGGCGAACTCGAGACTCAGGGAGAACTCACCAAACGCGCTTGGGCCAAGGGCGTGCAGGTCATGAACGAAGGCCCCGGCCATGTTCCATTGCACATGATCGAGGAAAACATGGTGAAACAGCTCGAATGGTGCGGCGAAGCGCCGTTCTACACGCTCGGACCGCTCACCACCGACATCGCGCCCGGCTACGATCACATCACCAGCGGCATCGGCGCGGCGATGATCGGCTGGTATGGTTGCGCGATGCTCTGCTACGTCACGCCCAAGGAACATCTCGGCCTGCCGAACAAGAAAGACGTCAAAGACGGCGTCATCGCCTACAAGATCGCCGCGCACGCCGCCGATCTGGCCAAAGGCCATCCCGGCGCGCAATACCGCGACAACGCGTTAAGCAAGGCGCGGTTTGAATTCCGCTGGGAAGATCAATTCAACCTCAGCCTCGACCCCGTGACCGCGCGCGAGTTCCACGACGAAACCCTCCCGCAGGACGGCGCGAAGACCGCGCACTTCTGCTCCATGTGCGGCCCGCACTTCTGCTCGATGAAGATCACCGAAGACGTCCGCAAATACGCCGCCGAACAAGGCATCGCCGAGGAAGAGGCGCTGAAGAAGGGGATGGAAGAGAAGTCGAAGGAGTTCGTGGAAAAGGGCGCGGAGGTTTACGCGAAGGCATAAGTCCGACATTCTCGATGGCAGGCTCGTTTCTAGCCTTTGCCTTGATAATATTTCCTGACGCATATCTTTTCATCCGGGTTGGAGCGGTTTTATCCCTCCCATTTCCTTGTCAGGAATGGATCCCGCAACAACCCGACCCGGTTGGAAAAGTTATGATTTCAAAAACCTTTTCGGCGGGTGTGTTCATGCGGTTGATTCTCGCGTTGGCTACCGGTCTGTGTGAAGTCAACCTGATGCGGGCGGAACAGCCGCCGGATTCCGTACACACGCGGGCGGCATCTGACCGAGAGCAGTTCATTGTTTTTAACATTTCCGCCACCGCGCCGGCTCCAGTGTTTCAAGAGGTCGCCCGGGAGTTTAAACCGATTGCGGGCCGTCCCTTGCGGGTGGGGCTTGGTGCCGTGTTTTCCTATTTGCGCCATTCTCCAGAGCAGTTGCGTGGCGCATTGGAGGAGTTTCTCAAGCTGGCCCAGTTGCACAGCATTCCGGTGGTTGTGCAACTCGACGGCGAGCAATGGATGGAGGCCCGGCCTGATTTGTGGAATTGGTGGGATCCGAAGGCCCCGGGCTTTAATCCGTCCAACCGGTTCAATGTGGAATGGAGCGGCTGGCAGCCCGAAGACGCCGTGCGTATCGGTTGGCGGAACTGGGGCCATATTCTGCGGGTGTTGCCTCCGCCCAACCTCATGAGCCCGGCCTACCGCACCGCATGCCATGCCGAAATGAATCGGCTGGTGCCTGTGATTGTGGATTGGTGGCACGCCCTGCCTGCCGACCAGCGCGGCCTCCTCATCGGGGTAAAGGTTGGTTGGGAAAGTTCCATCGGCGTCAACGCCTGGTATTATCCCGGCGGCAATCAGTTGGCCGCGCAGCCGCCTGCCCTTGACCCCACCAACGGCTTGCGAGGCAGCTTGGTCCCCGACCGGGGCATGGCGCAGATCGGTTACGCCGCAGTCACCACGGCGGGCCTGCGGCGGTCGGGGCATATCACGGAATCCGACTTGGCCGAGGTGGTGCGGCTGCATCTGGAGGATTTGAGTCGCAGGGCGGCGGAATTGGGATTGCCTCGCGACAAGCTGTTCACACATGCCGGCGGATGGAAGGATGACGAACTACTCTACGGCTCGGCGGTGAATGGATTTAGTTGTCCGGGTTGGAGTTTCTATCGGCATGCCGACGACCCGCATCAGGACACCGCTGTGCAGAGGGCCTTGGCCCGATGCTCCGCTCCGTATTGGGCGGCGGTGGAATGGCTCTATCGAGGCACCAATTCGGTCGAGTCGTGGACCAGGTCCATGGGCAAGGCATTTGTCGATCCGCGCTGCCGGTTTCTGTGCATGTATAACTGGGAAAACGTGGGGAAAAACCCCGTCGCTCGCGAGGCTGTGCGCCGGATGCTGGACAGTTCGCAACCTGTCCGGTAGTCCGGTGCCATGTTGAAAAAGGAGCCGCCGCTTTTGGAAGGATCGGCTATCTCCGGGTTTGTTTCCGATCCGTGCGGTCATCGGGTTCTGGCCCGCTGATGCAGCGGGCGCAATGTTCCGGAATGGAGTCCCAGCAACCGCGCATGTGTGGTTGCGGCCGCCTCGACCAGCTCTGGATAGGGCCTGTCGGTGACGTCGATGAACCCGATGTTATAATTTTCCCCGTCCGGCCGGCCGGTGTTCGGCTGATCTATCCATTCAAACCAGTGTGCCCCCACCACCATCGGTGCGGCGGCCGCGGATTCAACATAGTGGCGATAGGCCACGCCCCTTTGCCTCTGGTCCGCGCACTGGACCAGTCCGGCAGACATTCCCCGGCCTGGCGTGCCGAAATGGAACTCGCCGATCAGCACCGGTTTTCCCGTGATCCGGTAGGCGGCCTTCAAGCGGTCCCGATCCACCTCCGCCGCATAGCTGTTGAGGCTGAAGACATCAAAGCCGCGGGCCGCGCGAAGCATTGCCTCAGGGGCGCGTGAGCCAAAGCGCAGGCCAAGATTGAGATGGTGTGGATCATGTCGGCGCACGGCGGCATTGATGATGTCGAGAAAACGCTCGATGCAGCAGTTGACGAATTCCATCCGACGCTCGGGGGTGTCGTGTCCGGCAAGAGCTGACTCCAGCTCGTGTCTCGTGGCGCTGGGTGGTCCCTGCAGAATTGCGGTGGTTATTTCCAGTTCGTGTCCCGGCCAGGGAGGTTCGTTTGCGATGAAATAGCCCAGCAGCCAAGGATCATTCTTGTGCGGGTCACATTGTTGTGCGGCAGCGGCATCCACCCTTGCGGCGAAGTTTTCAGCAAAGACATCAGGCAGGCCGAGATACGGGCTGTCTTCCACACCCCACCCGTCGAGCATCAACACATAGGGCTTTCGCCCTGTCTGACAGAGGAGTGAGTCGGACCAGTTTCCAAGGGTGTTGAAGCCCCAAGCCTCCATGCGTCGGAAAGTCAGGTCTATCCACGAAGTCTCATAATTCTGGCCGAATCGGCGGATCAGGTTGCCGGTATAAAACGAAATAAACGGTCCCGTGTTGGGCGGCAGCAGCGCGAACACGCCGTTGCGCTCTCCGATGTAAGTGGGTTGCGAGCATGAGAAACCGTCGCAGCCGGTGGAGAAAAACCAATGCCCTGCCGGATCGATAAACCACCAGCGACCCTTGATTTGCTCGACGCGGAAGAAGCCGGTGGCTTTTGCCGTGGTATTGGAGAATCCACCAAAGGCATCGAAATGGAATGTGCCCTGTCTCAAGGCCTTTGACTCTTCATTCCATGCTCGTTTCAAGTCGTCCAGCGTTTTCGCCTTGCCCTGCCATTCGGCCTGCTGCCACTGACCGAATTCGTCCACCAGCGGTGAGGAAGTCAGAACCGCATTGCCGGAATTCTGGTTTTCGAGCCGCACGGCCCGCAGCTCCAGTGAGGGATGCCCCACCGGCTCAGGCATTGACACCCCCAATCCAACGACATCCGTGATCGGGCCCTGATCGCCGTGGATGTTGATGAGGCAGCCAGGGGTGGGTTTGTTAGCCAGGGAAGCGAGATCGAACCCCTCATGGTTCAGATGCTGAAAATAGGCCAGCGGAACCGACACCCGAACCCAGACATTTGGAAATGGGACAAGCCGGACGGAACGCTGTCCTTGGTTGGTATGAAGGCGCAGTTCAAAACGCTGCTCCGTGGATGAGAGCAGTTCCAAGGTGAGAAATTGGTGATGTGACCAATCCCGGGGCAGAACCGGGTTTAGCTCCTGAACCGGCCATTGAACCTCGCTTCTTCTAGTGTCGAATCTGGCATGAAACGATTCTGCGCCGCTGGCCGGCATAAAAAACAAGCTCGCAAGCAGCAGTAATGGGTATTTCATCCGCGAACTCGGACGCCTCATCCACGGCATCTATTCAGGGTCGCGCTGGAGAACTCCCCCCTCAGAAAGCGAAGGGTTCTGATCGTTCAGCGGGGCAGAGGTTGGAATTGGAACCGGGCCGGTCGGCGCGCCTCGGGATCCAGTTCGACCCGGTAGAATCCGCCATCCTTGAGCAATTCGATTCCTGCCAGCGCGGGACATAGTCGGATGCGAAAGGGTTTCCAGTGTCTCGCCTCGTTCAGTGCGGCGCTCATGCGGCGAACCGGGTGGCCAAGGAATGGGATTACCGGCATGCCGGCCAAGATCCGGCTTTGCCAGAGGTAAAGATTGGAGTGCAGGTGGCCGATAAAGGTTTGTTCGAGCTGGGGGAGCCTGGCGGATACCGCAGGCTCCCTTAATAAAAAGGGCAGGGCGCTTGGGTCATGGCAGAAAAGCAGCAGGCGTTGGGCGGACTTGAGGGCTTTGAAGGCCGCTCGGATTTCTTCGAGGTGCTGGCGGCGCAACTCCTCCCACTCGTCACGTTCCTCGGGTAACGTGTCGGCGTTGAATACCGGCAGGGCCACCAGCGACGAGGCCACCCCCAAAAGAACGTAGCGCCCCATCTCCATCCGCCAAAATGGCGGGAGCTTCAATTCGTTGCGGACCCTGTGAAAACTGTCCAGGCGCATGCCGCCGCGCACGCCGGACAGGTTGATCTTGCCCAACTCGTGATCGCCCCAAGTGACCCGCAGATTCGGGCCAAACCGCTCTTGCAGCGGCGCCAGGCATTCGCGGGCGCTGGACAGGGTGGCATCGTCGCTCACGCCCACACTGGAAGTGTCGCAGGCCAGATCCCCGTTGAGCACCGCCATAGTCGCCGGGCCTGCCTGCCCGAGGCAGCTTTCCAGCAGGTGATTTTGCGAGAGTGGCCGGTGCATCCATACGAAGCGGTGATAGGATTGAAGCAGCAGACGCAGGAGCGGATGGCTGATATCTTCAAGTTCAAGATGCTGTCCGCGCGCCTGTTCGGCAGCGGAAGCGTAGTGGACGTCGCTGAGCACTAACAGCGTGGCGGTGCGGGGCATGGGCTGCCTAGGACTGTGCCGGCAGCAGGATGGTGAAAGTGGTGCCCAAGCCGGGTTGGCTTTCAATGCTGATGGTTCCGCCGTGGTCCTCGATTATGCCGCGGGTGATCGCCAGGCCCAGGCCGGTGCCGCCCTTTTTAGTGGTGAAAAAAAGATCGAAGGCGCTGCGGGCTGTCTCCGGGGGCATGCCGGAACCAGTGTCGGAAATTCTCACGCGGAGTTGTTGGGGCTCTTGTGTCTGCCCTGGCAAGGAATGAGGGCCCTGCGGCACCCGGTCAGTGCTGATACTTAAGGCGCCTTCCGAAGACATGGCTTCGAGGGCGTTGAGCAGCAGGTTGATAAAGGCTTGATCCAGTTGGGATGCGTCGCCGAGAAAAACATCGGGGGCGGCGAGGTAATCCCGCCGCAACCGGATGGACAAGTCGTTGGTGCGGTGCTGCACCAGGCGCAGGGAATGGTCCAGCACCTCGTGCAGGCCCAGCGTGGAAAGCGTGGGCCGTGGCGGCGCCGCATATTTGAGAATGTTTGAAAGCATCGCGTCCAGCCGTCCCAGTTCGCGCCGGACCAACACGGCCAAGTCCGCGTCCTCGTGTTTCTCCAGTAGGAGATCGGCAAAGGTTTTGATGGCGACGAGGGCGTTTTTCATCTCGTGCGACATGGTTGCCGAAAGCGTGCCTAGGCTGGCCAGCCGGTCCAGCCGCAGCAGGGTTTGCTCAAGCCGGTCGCGGGCGGAAAGGTTGCGCAACACCACCAAAACCAAGCCGGGTTGCACGCCGGACAAGGATGTCATCGTGACCGATAACAGGGCCGGGGGAAGGCCGGGAATAGGAACTGTGCAAGGCTCCTCCAGCACCATTAGGCCGGTGGAACTCACTTTTCTAACCGTATCCAGTAAGGGTTCGGGCAGCATGAGCGCGGCGTCCGGTCCGCCTGCAGCCAGTGCCCGCAGCATTTCTTCCGCCTCAACAGAGGCCGGGGTGAGCCGGCCTTGCGCATCCACAGTCACCACTCCGCAGAGCGGGTAGTCCTGCAGCAGGCTTCCGAAATACAGCCCATCGTCGCTTTCGCGCAAGGTGTTGAGGTTTTTGGATGCCATTTCAAAGTTCGTGCCGGCCGGGTCGGTTATGGACTGCGCGGCGGCTGTTCGGACAGGATCTTCACGGAGCGAAGCGGTGCGGTCAAGTGAATCTCCGACAGTGAATCGCCGGACGGCCAAGGGGCCAACCTCAACGCGGTGGGCCCGCAGAAGCAGCTTCTCAAGGCCAGGCCCAAGCAAAGGGAAAACGCACCCGGTAGAAATGCTGCGGCGCCCCGGCAGGCACCGAGATTGTCTGGCTTAGATTCGTGCTGTTAAAGCCCAGTTCCATCCCCCAGTTGGTCGTGGCCAGATCGGTCTTGCCGTCCACAAATCCTGAGAGGCCAAGCGGCGGGTTTGACAGCCTTAAGAGAATCTTTGCGGCGCCGGGACTGATGCCCACGAGTGTCGGCGGTGAAATTTGCTGCTGTATGAAATCAGCGATGACCTCATGGAATTTTGCCGTCGGGTCATCCGAATCCCAGAAAATGTAATTTGTTCCCGGCCCATTCAGCGACCAGGGCGAAAGCGACGCGGTATCCAGCACATCGGAGACCACCCCCGCAGCCAGCGCATTGGTCAACCCGTATTGCGAGGCGTGCGCTTCCACATCATTGAGCAGGTGAAAGAGGTCTGGAGCCCAGAAATTCAGATTCGGCCGCGACGCCTTGAGGTTGTTGAGCAGGGCCAGGTAGCCGGAGTTGAACGAAAGGATTCTCTCGCGGACAAAGGCTTGGGCGGAGGGGGAGTTGTAAAAAAGACCGTTGAAGACGGGGATCTGGGTGAGATCCGTGGCGCTTGGCGCCACAAGGTTGCGCAGCCCTTTGGCATACAGATTGGTCAGGGCCTTGAAATGGTTTGTAAGGTGCAGGTTGATGACGTTGGTCCAGAGCGGGAGTTTACTCGCATCGTAGGGCGGCCCCAAACCCGCATTTTGCAGGTCATAGACAAAGTCGGCATCGCAGGTCCAGACCGCGAAAAGGGCGTTGGTGGCGTTGGCGGGGGCCTTGAAACTTGCCGCGTTGGTCACGAGGATGGAGCTAGTTTGTCCGTAATAGGACCAGTTGTTGCTCGCGATATAGGTCAAGCCCTGCCTTTGAGCCAGAACTTCAACCCAAACACGCCCGTTGGAAGAACGCAGGCCGTAATACAGAGAGGACCCGGTATTCAGGTAGTTTGTCGTGGTGCATGCCCCATCGCCAAAAACGTAAAGGGAACTGAAGGCAGCCGCAGCGGGCATCAGCGTGAATGCCCAGCCCCAGAAAATCAGGGTGAATTGAGCCAGAATCTTCACTGCCATGAATGTGCCGCACCCTGCCCCGCCGAGTCAAAGCCGTTTTGCCGATTTGTCGGCCTCGCATCCGGTTCTCGGCAACAAAGCCGGAACGGATCGCCGCTCAAAATTGGAATCATGGCCGGTTTGCCAATGCCCTCCCTGTCCAACCGGAGCGCAAACCGGGAATCTGCCTCGCCGCAACACCAGACCCGTCCTAATAAATGACCGGCCATGCTCGGCGGCACCTGAAATCCGAAAGTTCGAAGCGTCAAAAACGGTGGCCGTTTGATTTCGCGACCGGAGCTCCCTGCAGTGTGCTTGCGTCCGGGCCGGATATTTTTTAGGGTTAGCGCTTTAATTGCTACATTTTAAATCCCATGGCGTATCTCAACGATAATTACCTCAAACTCAAGGCCGGCTACCTCTTCCCCGAAATCGGACGGCGCGTCAAAGCTTTCTGCGACGCCAATCCCGAAGCCGCCGCACGGCTGATCCGCTGCGGCATTGGCGATGTGACCGAGCCCCTGCCGCCCGCCGTGACGGCTGCGATGCACCAAGCGGTGGATGAAATGGCCTCCCGCGCCACTTTCAAGGGCTACGGCCCGGAACAGGGCTACGACTGGCTGCGCCAGGCTATCGCCCAAAATGATTTCCGCGACCGCGGACTCGACGTGGCGGATGACGAGATTTTCGTCAGCGACGGTTCCAAATGCGATTGTGGCAGCATCCTCGACATCCTGGGCGACAAAAACAAAATCGCCATCAGCGATCCAGTCTACCCCGTCTATGTGGACACGAATGTCATGGCGGGTCACACAGGCGAGGCCAACGAGGCCGGGGCCTACGCGAAGCTGGTGTATCTGCCCTGCAAGCCGTCCAACGGCTTCATCCCCGAGCCGCCCAAGAAGCACGTGGATGTGATTTATCTCTGCTCCCCGAACAACCCAACCGGAGCGGCGGCCACGCGGGATCAGCTCGAAGCTTGGGTCAAGTACGCGCTGGAACATAAATCGGTGATTTTATTTGATGCCGCCTACGAGGCCTACATCACCGACCCGACGCTGCCGCACTCTATTTATGAAATTCCCGGCGCTCGGGACTGCGCCATTGAATTCCGCAGTTTCTCCAAGAATGGCGGGTTCACCGGAACGCGCTGCGCCTACACCGTCGTTCCCAAATCGCTCAACGCCTTCACCAAGTCGGGTGAGTCCAGACCGCTGCATCCCCTGTGGAACCGGCGCATGACGACCAAGTTCAACGGCGTGAGCTATGTCGTTCAGCGCGCCGCCCAGGCCCTGTATTCGACTGAAGGCAAACAGCAGGTGGCCGAGCTCATCCGGCATTATCTCGGCAATGCCCAAATCCTCAGGAAAGGCGCGAAAAAAGCCGGCTTGAAGGTCTTCGGCGGCGTCAATGCCCCCTACATCTGGGTGCGAACCCCCAAGGGCGTTACCAGCTGGCAGGCCTTCGACAAAATCCTGTCCGACGCCAACGTGGTTATCACACCCGGCAGCGGCTTCGGTTCCAAGGGCGAGGGCTTCTTCCGCATCAGCGCCTTTAACAGCCGCGCCAACGCCGAAGAGGTGTCCCGCCGTCTGCAGGAATTGAAGTGGTGACAATGTAACACCGCAAAAGCCAACGGAGTCCGCGAAATTCCACCCCCCCGCTAAACTTTGAGTGGAACCCCGCACTTTGGAGGGTCGAAAACAGGTTTTAACCCGGCGGTCACGTGCCAGTTCACGCGTCCGCCGGGTTGTTCCTCGCCGAATCACTTTTACCTCCATTGCCATTTCTGATTCAGTAAAGCCATGGACGCCACCTTGCCGCCTTTGACCGCCGCGACGCTTTATCTGGTCGCCACCCCAATCGGGAACCTCGAAGACATCACGCTGCGGGCGCTCAGGGTGTTGCGGGAATGCGATGTGGTGGCGGCGGAGGACACGCGGCGCACGGGCCAGCTGCTTCGGCACTTCGAGATCTCCAAACCCCTGCTCAGCTATTTCCAGTTCAACGAGGCCCGGCGCAGCGAGGAAATCATCGAACGCCTGCGCCGCGGGTCCAAGGTCGCCTTGGTCACCGATGCCGGCAGCCCCGGTATCAGCGATCCGGGGGAGCGTGTGGTCAAGGCCGCCATTGCGGCAGGGTTCCGGGTCGAGGCGGTGCCCGGGGCGTGCGCCCTAGTGGCCGCACTCACTGCCAGCGGGCTGCCCACAGACGAGTTTCATTTCATCGGCTTTCTCCCGCATAAATCCGGACAGCGGCGCAGGCAATTGGAGTCCCTGCTCGGTTTCGACGGCACGCTTGTGCTCTATGAATCACCCTATCGGATTGAAAAACTGCTAGGCGAACTGAACGGAGTGTTTCCACAACGGCAGGTTGTGTTGGCGCGAGAATTGACCAAGAAATTCGAGGAGTTCCTCCGCGGCAGGCCGGCACAGTTGCTCGAACTAGCCCGGAAACGCACGCTCAAAGGCGAGTTCGTAGTCCTCGTCTCACCCGCACTCGACCCCGCCTCGTCCTCGGCCATCCCGGAAACATATTCGGATCAGGAGCAGGTTCAAGACGAGTCCGGCGATATTCCCATTCTGGAAAAGAGTTCTGGGATGTGATGATGGAGCGGGTCGGTTGTAGCGAACGACGTCAGGAGCTCGTTGTGCTTGGCCTCTTCAGGAATTTTCTGGGAGATTTTCATTGAGACAAACGCGGGGCGTTTTGGCAAAAAAGCCTTAAAACCCACTGTTTATTGGACCAAAGGCAAATCTACGCCCTGTATTCGCGTGGGCTGGTGAGCGGCGAAGACGGCCCTCCAAACCACAGTTCGCGGCTCCGCCGGTCGCCGTGCGTGACGGACTCACCCAGCCCACCTGAATAGGCGCATTCACAGCGTCCGAAGGGTATTCGGCCAAACCCGAGCGGTGCTCCCAAGTGCCGCCATGCGTGTCTCAGCCAATGCTTTTTCCCGGAGAATTCCGGAAGAACCATTTTTCGGACACATCACGGATTAACAAGGCGGCGGTCTATCATATTGCCGACAGTTCGGGTGCTAAAAACCAGTTTTTACACATACTCCTCGACCCCAATGCATTAAGTGAACAGCGGGCCGGCCTCTACAATGGCGTTGCGCCGGACATCGTTTCCGTTTCAAATGCCCCGGCAACCATGTTTAAAACGATTGCCCAGTTTTTCTCCGCCACCTCCGGTCATCCCGCAGGCGCGGGCCCTGAGTTTCATCCGGAACACAGTTGCCCGGAGTGTGGTTCTCCGCTTATGCGCTCGGAAGCCTTCTGGAAATGCCCCAATCAGGATTGTCCGGTTCAAATCCGGAAACGCATCGCACACTGGTGTTCGCCCAACGCCTTGAACATCACCGGCGCGGACACGCCTCTCATCGCACTCCTCGTCAGGCACGGGCTGGTTCGCGATGCGGCAGAGCTCTACCGGCTGAAAACGGCGGAACTCGCCGCGCTCCCGGGTATGGATGCCGATTGCTCCCGCTTGTTTGTCGACTCGGTAGCGGCCAGCCGCCAGTGCGAACCCTCTCGCATCCTTTTTGGCCTGTTCATTCCCGGGCTTGGAGTCGAACATGCGCGAAACCTCTGCGATCAATTCGTATCGGTCAACGAAATCCTGACAGCTACGGCGCACGAATTGGAACAAACACGACGTATTCCACCGCCTCTGGCAGACAGCATCGCCCGATGGTGGGAAGACGGAGTGAACCGCAGGCTTGTGCGTCGGCTGCTAAAGGCCGGCCTGAAGATCAATGGCTAATCCCGGGCGGCCTTACGCCGTGCGCCACAGGTAGGTCTGCGAAGTCCAAAATTGGCTTCATGCTGCCCGGCACGGCCCGATCGACCCGTGGTGGAAGCAGGACGGATTTCGAAAAGAACCGCCCGTGTCCGTTTGCAACCGGCCGAAAACTCCCGGCAAAGACTTCAACTAGCGCCCGGAGCGCAGGTTTAGGAACTTCTCCACATATTTCCCGAGCATGTCCACCTCCAGATTGACCGAGTCCCCGACCTTGCGTTCGCGCAGCGCAGTGATATTGAAGGTGTGCGGAATAATCCAAATCCGGAAATCCTTTTTGCGCACGGCCGACACCGTCAGGCTGATGCCATCCACCGCCACGGAGCCCTTGAAAATCAAGTAGCGCATCACTTCGGGCGGGGCGCTGATGTCGAGCACATGATCGGCCCCGGACTTTTCCCATCGGATGATTTTACCCAGACCGTCGACATGGCCGGTCACGAAATGGCCGCCGAACTCAGCATCGGCCCGCAAAGCGCGCTCCAGATTGACCATCCCCCCAACAACAGCATACTGAAAATTCGTCCGCTTCCAGCTCTCCTTGAGCAGGTCGAATTGGATCAGCCGGCTGCCCCCACGTCCCGAAAGTTTCACCACCGTAAGACAGCAGCCGTTCACAGCAACGCTGTCCCCGGGTTTCAGACCAGCCCCGCAACTCCGGGCGCGCACCGTCAGGGCGATGGATTTGGGCGTGGTCTGGATGCTTTGGATGGTGCCTGCTTCGGCGACAATGCCTGTGAACATCGGGAGAAACTAGCGGCCGCGCGGCGGGGCGTCGAGCCGTGTTTTAAGGGGACTCTTTCCGGAAAATCAGGGCCTTACAACCCGTGCGGAAAGCATCAAGTCGTCCCCCAACCGACGCCAACGGAGGTTCGCCAACCTCAGGCTTCCGCCCGGATTTGTGGCACCTTCACCCGCAACGCCTTTGCGCGAGGCGCTTCCTCCCAAAATCTTCGGAGCGTAAAAGAAAGCCACACTCTGCGCGAAGCCCCCGAGCAAAAAAGACGCATTGACCTCTCCCCCCCCCTCCACGAGCAGACTCGTGATATTCTCCGCCCCAAGTTTCTTGAGCAGCCAGCCTGGATCAACCTGCGGACGGGCACCGCGTCCGGCCTTGCTCAGCGGGGCCATGATGACATTCACTTTTTTTGCCAGCGCCGCAATCCGGGCTTTGGGAGCGCGCCGACTCACCACGACGGTCGTGCAAGCCGCAAACCCGTCACTCACAACCTTGGCGGTCAGCGGCGTGCGCCCCAGTGAATCCAGAATGATCCGTCTCAGCGGCTTGATCCTCGGCGTCTGGACCTCCCCCCGCACGGTCAGGCTCGGGTCATCCGCGAGCACGGTGTTCACACCCACCAGAACGGCATCGCTACCTAGGCGCAGCTTCATGCCCTGAGCGCGGGCCTTCTCGCCGGTGATCCATTTGGACTGGCCGCCGGCGGTGGCGATTTTGCCATCCAGAGTCATGGCCGCCTTGACGGTGACAAAAGGCGTGCGCCGGACGATCCAATGGTTGAAAACCGCGTTGAGCGCGGTGCAATCCCTTTCCAACTTGGCCTGAGCCGCCCCGTGAGCGGTTGGCGAATCCCCGCCTTGGAACTCCAAAACCTTGATTCCAGCACGCCGCAGAAGTTCCCCGCCCCGGCCGGCATGATCGGGATTGGGATCGGTGGTTCCTATCACTACACGCCGGATCCCGGCGTCGAGAATGGCGTCGGTGCAGGGTGGGGTCCGGCCGTGGGTGGAACAGGGCTCGAGCGTGACGTAAAGCGTGGAGCCGCGCGGGGAGTAGCCGTGCTTTTGGGCGTCCTGAATCGCCTCAATTTCAGCATGGGGCCCTCCGGCGCAACGGTGCCAACCCCGGCCAACCACCCGGCCGGCCTTGACCAGCACCGCGCCAACCAAGGGATTGGGTGAGGTGGATCCATATCCCCGTCGGGCCAACCGGAGCGCGAGGCGCATGAAGGAAACATCCGACATTGACAGCCAGCGTAGCGGATCGAGGCGGAAGGCTCAAACCCAAAGGGCTTGAACCGTGGACGAAGACCGCTTCAGGCGGCCTGTTGATCCTGCTTGCGACGGAGGAGGGGTTTGACTTCACCCCGCACGACCGCTTGGGTGATCTTCACATGAAGGATGTCCTCGCTGCTGGGCACGTCGAACATGACATCGAGCATGAGTTTTTCCAAGAGGCTGCGCAAAGCGCGGGCTCCGGTCCCCTTACGGATGGCTTGGGTGGCAAGCTCGCTGAGGGCTTCGGGAGTGAATTCCAACTCCACGCCTTCCATAGCCAGAAGCTTGGCAAACTGCCTGGTCAAAGCGTTCTTGGTTTCGGTGAGGATCAGCACCAACTGCTCCTCGGTCAATTCCTCCAGCACGCTGACCATGGGCAATCGGCCGATAAACTCAGGGATGAATCCGAAACTGAGCAAATCCTCCGGTTCCACGTGTTTGAGGACATCCTCGCGCGCTGTGTTGGCCGTTTTAAGATTGGCTTCCGCCGCCCGGAATCCCATGACATTCTTGCCGAGCCGGCGTTGGATCACGCGCTCCAGACCGACAAAGGCACCACCGCAGATGAAAAGAATATTTGAGGTGTCCACCCGGATGTATTCCTGCTGGGGATGCTTGCGCCCCCCTTGGGGCGGGACGTTGCAAATGGTTCCCTCGAGAATCTTCAGCAGCGCCTGCTGCACACCCTCCCCGGAAACATCGCGGGTGATCGACACGTTCTCAGTCTTGCGGGTGATCTTGTCGATTTCGTCGATGTAAACGATGCCACGCTGGGCGCGCTTCACATCGTAATCGGCGTTCTGCAGCAGGCGGAGCACGATGTTCTCCACATCCTCGCCCACATAGCCCGCCTCGGTCAGAGTGGTGGCGTCCGCGATGGCGAAAGGCACATCCAGAACCTTGGCCAGGGTGCGGGCTAGCAGGGTCTTGCCCGAACCGGTGGGCCCTATCATCAGGATGTTGCTCTTTTCGATCTGGACCTCGGCGTGGGTGCCCAACCCCGGGGCCGGAGGCGCGGGTTCCTCGCCTTCAACATGCTCGGCCGGCTCAAGCAAGATGCGCTTGTAATGATTGTGGACGGCGACGGCAAAGGTGCGCTTGGCATGCTCCTGCCCAATGCAATGCAGATCGAGCTGGCGCTTGATCTCCGAGGGCTTGGGCACGTTGATGCTGGGACGGGACGCCTTCTTGGCCGGTGCCAGTTCCTTGTCGATGACCGTCTTGCACAGGACGACGCAGTTGTCGCAGATGTAGACGCCCGGACCGGCGATCAGTTTTTTGACTTCGGCATGGGATTTCCCGCAGAAGCTGCACAAGGTGATGTTGGTCGGCCGGGCCATGGTCGTTTACTTTTTGTCGACAGGGCTGATGGTGGCCTCGGCCATGCCGGGAATCTCCTTGCGAGACTTGACCACTTCGTCCACTAGGCCGTAGACCTTGGCCTCCTCGGCGGACATGAAATTATCGCGATCGCAATCCTTCTCCACCTGCTCGAGCGTGCGGCCCGTGTGCTTGGCGATGATGCCGTTGAGGCGCTGCTTAAGCTTGAGCATGTATTTCACGCGGATTTCCACGTCGCTGGCCGGGCCTTCGGCGCCGCCGAGCACCTGATGGATCATGATGTTGGCGTTGGGGAGCGAGTAGCGCTTGCCCTTGGTACCGCCGCAGAGCAGAACCGCGCCCATGCTCGCCGCCTGACCGATGCAATACGTGTTCACATCGCAGGTCATGAACTGCATGGTGTCGTAGATCGCCAACCCGGCCGTGACGCTGCCGCCGGGGGAGTTGATGTAAAGATGAATGTCCTTCTTCGGATCGGACATCTGGAGGAAAAGAAGCTGGGCGATGATGATGTTGGCCACCATGTCGTCCACGGGGGTGCCGAGGAAAACGATACGGTCGACCAAGAGCCGGGAATAGATATCGTAACCCCGCTCACCGCGGCCGGTTTGCTCCACCACCATTGGAACCATGAAATTTTGCATAATCAATTGATCTTCGAGGGCCGAACGTAAAGCAGGGCCGCCAACAGGTCAAGCGAACCGTCAGACCCTCGGGCCCAACCGCCCCTCATTCACCCCTATTCCAAGCTCCCAAACAAGCCGCGGGGCGGCGGTCCCCGCACCCAGACCGCTTGGTTTCGGAGAACATTTGATCGGACATATCAGCCGGAACTGTAGCTTCGAACCAATTCACAAACAAGCCGGAGCCGGGATAACGCCTCGAATCTGGCGAACGAAAACAACCAAAAAGAAATCTCCCCCGGTGAAGCATACCACCCAAGGGATGAACCGCCGCATTTCCAAAATCCTTTGCGTTATCGGGAGTTTCGTGTCTGCCGCGGTTTCAACCGCCGGATTAAGCAACCCTCTGCCAAACAACGATACTGTTTGATACCAAGGGGCTTCCAAAGCACCTGGGATGAAATGTCATGCCAATTCGCGCGCCGGCTGAGTTTGATTTCGACAGTCCGGGCCCGCCCGGTTAGCTTTCCGCCATGAGCGTTGAGACCAACTTGGGACCGGAGTCGCCGATGAGCTCCGTGCTGGAGGCCTTTCCCGGCGCACAACGCGCCCTCTTCCGCCGCTACCACATCGGCGGCTGCAGCAGCTGCGGCTTCCGCCCCGACGAAACGCTCGCCCAAGTCTGCGGGCGCAACGGCAACCTGGATGTCACCGAGGTCCTGGCCCACATCCGCTCAAGCCACGAGCAGGACGCCCTGGTCTTCATCGAGCCCCAAGCCCTGGCAGACTGGTTGAAAAACAATCCCGCCGTCCGCATGGTCGACGTCAGGTCGCGTGAGGAGTTTGAAGCGGTGAATATCTCCGGCTCGTTGCTGCTCTCCCAAGAAGTGATGAAAAAGCTCATGGGCGACGGATCCAACGACACCCCGGTGGTTGTGGTGGATCATCAGGGAAAGAGCGGGCTGGATGCGGCGGCCTATTTCCTTGGACACGGCCTGCGCAATGTCCGCTGCCTGCGGGGTGGAATCGATGCCTGGGCGCAAGATGTGGACCCGGCCATGCGGCGTTACAAGCTTGGGTAAAACCATTTTTCCGCGGCCGAACAGAGCGTCCCGGTGCCGGCTGCGGCTCGGTTTTGAAGCCGCCCGGAGATGGGCGAACAAATGGGATTGAATTTTATGAATGACGATTTGCAGAAACGCATCCGGCAGGCAATGGCCAACCCTCAAAACATGGGCGAACTGGCCAATGCCGATGCCGTGGGCACGGTGGGCAACTCCGACTGCGGCGAAATGCTGCGGATGTGGGTGAAATTCAAAAACGAGAACGGCAAAAAGGTCATCGACCGCGCCACCTTCCAGTCTTTCGGCTGCGAGACTGCCATCGCCGTCGCCAGCCTGGCCACCGAACTAATCCGCGGCAAGACCCCAGAAGAGGCGCTTTCTCTCAAGTCCGAGGATCTGGCAGGCGAACTGGGACCGCTGCCGCCTATGAAAATCCATTGCGCCCAACTGGTGGAAGGCGCTCTGCGCTCAGCACTGGATCCGGCAGCGGCGGAACCCAAGCCGACCGCAGCCCCGGCACCAACTCAACCGGCTCTCTCGCCGACCCTGCAAGACAGCTTCTCCAAGCCCAAGGAAGGCGTGAAAATCGTTTTCCTCGACCCGTAACCAGGCGGGTTGGATCGCCACATCCCCGGCCGCAGTCCGTTTCAAGCCCGCTGTGCGGCAGACGACTTTGGAAATGCCGGCCGTTAGCACAGACTCCGGTTTCATTGCGCTTTGGGGAAAGGCCCGTCCGCTTGGGCCCGGTCCAGTCAAAACTTCACACTTTCTGAAAAAGCACGATGCGGTTGGTGTTGGTGCCTTTGGCCATGTTTGACACACCCCAACAATTCGCGGTCTTGGTGAACTGTTGGTCATTGATCAACACCAGCTCCGGCTTGAGCCCTGCGGCAATCCCGCAGGGCAACACATGCTCCTCCAGCTTCGTCTGACCGCCGTGCACTTCGCCCACCTCGAAGGCGATACGGCCGCCGGGCTTGAGCACCCGCGCCAACTCGTGAAAAACCCCGGTCATCACTCCCTGCCACGCATCAACCTTCTTCGGCACCGTCAGCGCGACAGACTCCGGATCCACCCCTAGAAACCAGCAGCGCAGCCAGTTGTCATCCGCGTACTGCACCACATCCAGAAAAGGAGGCGAGGTGACGATCAAAGCCACGGCACATGCGGGAATCTGCGGTGTGGCGGCGGCGGAACCGGTCAACAATCGCCCCTCCCCAAGGCTCCCTGCCAACCCCCGCCGCGTGGCGGCATCGCAGTCGCCCAGCAGCTGGCGGGATTTCTTAAGTATCAGCCGCGGCACATCACGCGGCGGCGGAATCTGGTTCCGCTTGGCGTTGATCTTGACCTGCGATTTGACGGACACGGCTTGGTTGGGCGGCAGTGTGTATACGGAAAAAAATCCGCTCGAATGCCCGGTCAGACGATTCAACGCCACCATGCGAATCCACTCGTCAACGGCGTCAAGGCCGGGTCCTGAAGGGGCGGACGCTTGTTTTACAAGAAGATAGTGTTTGAGGGCGCAAATCTGCCGGAGCGTCTCAGGATGATAAAAAACCAGCAACTCCGCCGGCCACTCCACGCCGAGCGCGAAATCAATCCGGCTTAACCGCTCCTCAATCTGCCCCAGACTCGGAGGGGACAACCGGGGTCGGATCAGGACGCAGCTCAAGGGGTTTATGTCATTGCCGAAGGGCACGCGGCCCAGCAGGGCAGCTTCCAGCGGCGTGGTGCCGCGGCCCATGAACGGATCGTAGACCACCTCGCCGGGCCTGGTGAGGCGTTCGATGAAAAACCGGGGCAGTTGCGGCTTGAAACAAGCCCGATAGGAAACCTCGTGCAACGAATGGGCCTGCCGTTGCCGGGCGGTCCAGTATTCGTTGACATACGCCGGCACCGCCCTTTTCACAGAATCGGAGTCTGTGAACTGCGTTTCGACGACTTTGGTGGGCTGACCAAACTCGCGGTAGGCGGCCAGTTCGGACGCCAGATTTTCCGGGCGGACGGGCGGTGCGGACTGTTTCCACCCCGGCTCAAGTTGCGGGGTGACACCAGCGTGGGGATCGAGTTTTGAACTGCGAATCCGCATAGATCGAATCCTTGCCATGGAGCGGGGAACTATTTGCGGCCGTTGATAAATTCAAGTCATGAAGCGGCGCGCTTTTTCCAAACGTAGCGGGCCAGCAGAACCCGAAGCACGGCCGCCAGCGGAATGGCCAACACCCCCCCAAGCAACCCGCCCAGCAGCGTCGTGCCCGTCATCACCGCAACGATGATTACAAGCGGATGAAGCCCGACCCGGTCGCCCATGATACGCGGCGAGATGACCAGTCCCTCCAGGGTTTGCACCACACCGAAAACCCCCAGCACCAGCAGCGGATGCAGCCAGTCACCAAACTGAGCCACGGCGATAACCAGGGCGGCCCCGCACACCGTAAACGCGCCGAGAAACGGGATCATGGTCAACCCGACAGCCGCCGCGCCCAGCAGCAAGGCGTAGGGCAGTCCGATACTCAAAAAACCCGCCGTGTAGAGCACCGCATCACACAACGCCACCAACAACTGCCCCCGGAAAAAAGCGATCAGGTAGCCGTTGATGGAGCGCAACACAAACACCAGCTCCTCCTTGAACCGGGAATCCGACACGGGCAGCACCTCCGTCCAGTTGGATTCAATGCCCCGCCGCTCCAGAAGCAGATAAAACGCATAGACCGGCACCAGAGCCATCCCGGCGATAAACCCCAGCCAAGCCGTGATACGCCCCACTTGGCCGAAGAGCCACCGACCAACGTCGGGCATGATGCCGGCAAGCCAGTCCTGAACCGGCCCAAAAGCAGCGGCGCCAATCCCCCCCGCTTTGGGAGGTAAACCCGATTGGGAAACTTCACCAGCCAAAGGCTTTGTAAGACTGCCGGTTAACATCTCGGGGGGGGTGATTGCCGGCGACGAGCCTGCCGAAGAGCGGAATCGTTGCAGAATTTTCTCAAGCACCTGTGGTGGATCCTGGGACCAGTCCTCCAAACACCGCTCCAGCTTTGCCCCATACTCCGGCGCCCGTGAAATCAACTGTCTCGTCTCGGTCACAATCTGCGGCAACACGCTGCCGCAGAGTCCCCCGACGAGCAGCAATGCGAGGGCAAAAACAGCGAGAATGGAATTGAAACAGGAAAAACCCTTCTTTTCGAGGAAACCCACCACCGGATCGAGCAGGCAAGCAACCACTGCGGCTATCGCCAGCGGCCAGATCACAGGCGACAGGGTGTGGAGCACCCGACCCAGTCCCCAGACCAGTCCGGCGGCAAGCACCGCTAGCGTAGCAACGGCCAGCCCGGTGATCGCCATCCAGATGACCCGGGCTTGCTTTTCGCTTGGTGACGGCAGGCTCATCGGTGGGAAAATTTATCAGTAAAACCCTGCCGCGCGAGCGAATTCATTCAACCTGGGCAGTAAACTTCCCTTCCCCGGTCTGTGTTTCGTCCCCCCCCAATGGCCAAGCGCCGCCGTTGCGGGATGGCGGTAGCCGGTCGATTGCGCAAAGACCCTAGGCATGGCTGGCAGTCCGCTGCCCGGCGCAGCTGCCAAAGCACGTTCTCCGGCGTAAGGGGAAGGCGCGCACGGAGTGACGCGCCCCTACCTGACAGCCAACCATAAATGGCGATGACCAGTCATTGTAAAATCCAGGCTCAGGATCAAACACCAAATGCTCCAGCACAGCGGTGACTCGCTTTTTGATTTTTCCATCGCGGAGATAAATGCAAAATGAAAACCGGGCGCGGCCATTCCGTCTATTAGCCCCCCGCGAAGAACGCCGCAACTGAAACACAAACGGCGACAGTAACTAATTCGTTAAACCCGTGCCAAACATCCGGCCACTCTCAAGCCCTGCGCATGCCGACCGGCCGCCCAGAGCAAAACCGTTTACGCCTGATCACGTAAAGACTCCGCCATTCAAGTGGAATCAAGTCAGAATGCCCTTCACCACCTGTCCGTGGACATCAGTCAGGCGGCGTTCCAAGCCGTTGTGATAATAGGTCAGTCGCTCGTGATCCAGTCCGAGCAGATGAAGAATCGTCGCATGCAGATCGTAGACCGTGACGATATTTTCGAGGGCCTTGTAACCGAACTCGTCTGTGGTGCCGTAGCTGAAGCCTTTCTTGACGCCCGCCCCGGCCAGCCAGCAGGTGAATCCGGCGGGGTTATGGTCGCGGCCCTGGGCGCCTTTCTGGAAGGTCGGCATGCGGCCAAACTCCGTGCACCACACGACCAGCGTGCTATCGAGCAGTCCGCGCTGCTTGAGATCGAGCAGCAATCCCGCGGTGGGCTTGTCGAGCACCGGCCCGTGCAGGCTGTATTGCTTGAAGATGTCCTTGTGGCCATCCCAGTTGCTCACCCCCTCGCCGCCCGTCTGGTAAGCCCCGTTGAAAAGCTGGACGAATCGCACGCCCTTCTCGACCAAGCGGCGGGCGAGGATGCAATTGCGCGCATAGGCCGCCCGGGTCTCATTCACCTTGGAGCCGCCCTCGTCCGCGCCGTAGAGTCTGAGAATGTGCTCAGGCTCGCTCGAAAGGTCGGCCACCTCCGGAACGCTGAGCTGCATCCGGGCGGCCAGTTCGTAGCTGGCAATCCGCGCGGCCAGTTCGGTGTCGCCGGGGAAACGCCCGGCATGCTGCTCATTCAAGCGCTGCAGAAACTTGCGCGTGGCAGCATCCGAGCCGGCCAAAACCGAAGCCGGGCGCGCGAGGTTGCGGATGGGATTTGTGGCGTTGAACTCCGTGCCCTGGAAAGAGGCGGGCAGAAACCCGGGCCCCCAGTTGTTCACGCTGTTCTGGGGTTTGCCGCGCGGGTCGGGGATCGCCACATAGGCAGGCAGGCTTTGGTCATCGGTGCCGAGGGCGTAGGTGGCCCAAGCCCCAAGGCTCGGGAACCCGTCCAGAGAGTTGCAAGTGGACATGAAATTCTCCCCGGGACCGTGCGTGTTCGTCTTGCCCTGCATCGAGTGAATAAAGCAAAGGTCGTCCGCCAACGCGCCCAGATGGGGCACAAGATCCGATATCATCTTGCCGCTCTTACCCCGCGGCCGGAATTCCCAGGGGCTTTTCATCAGCGCACCCTGTTCTCCCTGAAAAGTGATCAAATGCTCGTTACCCGGCATTGCTTGGCCGTGGCGGCGAATCAACTCCGGTTTGTAATCAAAGGTGTCCAGCTGGCTGCACGCGCCGCTGCAAAAGATGACCAGGACGTTCTTCGCCCTGGGCGTGAAATGCGGCGGCCGTGGTGCATATGGATGCCCGGGATCAATGAGCGGGCGGATGGATTCCTTCCCGGAAACGCCTGCGGCCAGCAGCCCCTGCCGACTGAGCAGGTGAGTCAGGGCGATGGCACCCAGGCCGATGCCAGTGTCCGCAAGAAAGCGGCGGCGATTGAGCAGCGGGCTGTTGAAGGAAGGGAGCGGGAGGTTCATGGAATAAAGAGAAATTCGTTGGCGTTCAGAACCGCCCGGCACAACGCGGGCAGCCCCTCCGCCTTTGAAAAAGCAACAGCCTCCTTCAACTCCCTCCGGTCCGGCAACCGGTTGAATGCCAACAGCCATGCTTGGTTGACCTGCGCCTCCGCAACGCTCCCGGCTTCCTTTCTCAGTCGCCCGGCGAATATCTCCGACTGCTGCAAAACAAAGCGGCTGTTGAAAAGGTTCAACGCCTGCAGGGGCGTGGTGGACATGCTGCGTTTAGGCGTCACCAGACTCCCATCCGGACAGTCAAATGCCCCGAAGATGCCGTCCTGTTCCATGCGCACTTTGAAGGCATAAACCATCCGGCGCGATTCGGCAGGGGTGAACTGTTCCTTTGGCCGATAATGATAAACATTCTCGCGGTCCACCTCGTGAAGGAAAAAACCAGGCCCCCCGGCAGCCCGATTCAGATTGCCGCTCACTCCCAGAATGCTGTCGCGAATGGCCTCGGCCTCCAACCGGCGCGGTGGAAACCGCCAGAGCAGGCGGCTGCCCGAATCGATCTTCAGCGCCTCTGGCCGCGGCGCGCTGGACTGCCGCCACGTTGCCGAGGTGAGAATCCTGCGCTGCAGCTTTTTGATGCTCCACCCTTGATCCACCAGCTGACCTGCCAGCCAGTCCTGCAGCTCCGGATGTGTCGGCTTTGCACCGTTCTTGCCGAAATCATTGGGCGTTCCCACCAGACCGACACCGAAGTGGTATTGCCAGACCCGGTTGACCATCACACGCGCCGTCAGCGGATTTTCCGCGCTAGCAATCCAGTCGGCCAGCCGCAAGCGACGCTCCTGCTCCGGCAGATTCGTCGCCAGCGTGAACGGATGGAAGATCGCCAGTGTGCCGGGCTGCACCACCTCGCGCTTTTGCAGCGGATCGCCGCGATGAAAACGATAGGTCGGGCCGGGCTGGGAAAAAGTGCCGGCGTAAACCATCGGCGACTTTGCCAGGCCGCGCCGGCGCTCCCGCGCCTGATCCAATTCCCTCAACCAATTCCGGCCCTCAGTAGCCTCGACCAAAGGCGCGTCTGCAAAGTCATAAATCCGGCCGGGCAGATGATCAATCCTGCCCTTGAAAGCTTCCCGGTCTTCCGATCCCGCAACGGTCCTCCAGACATTGGTCCGGCTCGCGGCCTCGATACGGTAACCCGTGGCGAGCCGGTCCCTGAAAACCCCCTCCCGGTCTCGGCCCCAAACAATCCGCTCAATGCGCTCCGGCTTGGCGAATTCCAGCTGCACCCAACCCCCGCCCGATTCACTCGAAATCCATGAGTGCTCGTTCCCAGTGCGTCCGTCATTGATGTGCTCCAACTTATGAATGTCGAAGCCGTCAATCGTTCCGGAAGCGGACGCCTTGGTTCCATTGGCCGCCAGTGCCACGTTTCGTCCGCTTGCCCAGACCTCCAGCTCGTCGATGCACGGTTCGGCACCCGTGGTGGCAAGAACCGTGAATCGCACGAATTTCGCCTGAACCGATGGAAAAACCTCCTCGTTGCGCGCGAAGTTGACCGGCGGACGCAGTGCCTTGCGGGGGGCGTTCGTTGCGGAGCCCGCCCCCGTTTGCTTTACGCTGAAGCGCGCAAGTTTTTGCTCCAGCCCCTTGATGTGGCGGTCGAGTTTGGCCAACTCATCCGCCCGTTCCGCCGGCAAGGGAGTCGCCCGTTCCCCATGCTGCACACCGGCGAAAATGGCGGTCATAGAGTAATACTCGCCATACGAAATGGGGTCGAATTTATGCGAGTGGCACCGCGCACAGCCCAGTGTTAATCCGAGAAACGCCGTGCCAGTCGTGCCGACCATGTCGTCCAGTTCGTCGGCCCGCTGTTGAGCGGTAAGCGCCGGGTCCGGGCTTTTGACTATGTCCACCGCACCGCCCACCAAAAAGCCCGTGGCAACATCCATCCCCAGGGCGTCCCCGGCGATTTGCTCGCGGATGAATTGGTTGTAGGGCTTGTCGTGGTTGAATGCGTCGATGACATAGTCCCGAAACTTCCATGCATTGGGCCTTTCCCGATTTGTCTCGAAGCCGTTGCTCTCGGCAAAGCGGACCACATCCAGCCAATGCCGCCCCCAGCGTTCGCCATAACGCGGGTCATCCAGAACCGCATCCACCAACCGCTCGAAGGCTTTGGGCTTCTTATCCGCGACAAACACAGCCACCTCCTGCGGCGTCGGCGGCATCCCCAGCATAACGAAGTAAAGCCGCCGGATCAGAGTTACCCGGTCGGCCTCGCGCGCTGCCGTGAGTTTGTTTTCACGCAGCTTGGCACAAATAAAACCGTCAATCGGATTGGGTACAGCCTCGTTTTTCATGAGACCGTTCCCTGACACAGGACTTGGCCGCCCCACCGGACGAAACGCCCAGTGGGATTGGATGGGATCGGTTGCGCTCCGGCCGCCTTGAGACCACACGGCCCCTTGATCAATCC
>Ga0209829_10000023_pt1 | contig 121714 bp, 106 predicted proteins | sample C_140205_EF_Meta_FD_187311 | JGI IMG/M metagenome (GOLD analysis project Ga0209829, IMG submission 187311) | Freshwater microbial communities from Lake Croche, Canada to study carbon cycling - C_140205_EF_MetaG (SPAdes) (version 2) | ecosystem: Environmental > Aquatic > Freshwater > Lake...
ACTCCTCCTTAGCTCAGTTGGTTAGAGCACATCACTGTTAATGATGGGGTCCTCCGTTCAAGTCGGAGAGGGGGAGCAAAAAAGAAAAGCCTTGTCCCGAGAAATCGGGACAGGGCTTTTTTATTGGCTAGCAGGGAGTTAGGGTTTTCGTGTCAGCGTATAAATACGCTGTTTTTGTGTAGTTAAATTTTTGATATTTGATCTGGCTCATGGATTATGATAATATGTACATATATTTGTACATAAATATGTAATTATGTTATCAACTACACTTTCAGATTTTCGTAAAGAAACCAAGCAATACCTTGACAAGGTCACCAATGAGCATGAAACCTTAATTATTAATAGAGGTAAAGACATTGGTGTTGTAATTATTTCTTTGGCGGAGTACAATTCCATGAATGCAACATTACACGAGATGTCCTCTAAAAAAAATATGGAAGTGTTAGATGCATCCATAAAGCAATTTGAAGAGGGGAAGTTTTTTCGAAAAAAATTAATAGAGTAAATGTATATAACCTTCAATGACACATCTTGGAAAGAATATTTATTCTGGCAAAAGAATGATAAACAAAAGCTTAACAAAATTAATGAGCTTTTAAAAGATATTTCAAGAAGTCCATTTGAAGGTATAGGTAAACCAGAGGCATTAAAATATAAATATGTAGGTTATTGGTCAAGAAGAATTGATGAAGAACACAGGTTAATTTACAAAGTAGAACAAGATGAAATTATAATTTATAAATGTAGATTTCATTACGATCATGTATAAATCTCTATTTTTTCTATGTAAATTTGAGTATGAAAGTTCAAGAAGTTAAATATATATCTGATTATATCATTAGCATCAAATTTGATGATGGTGTTTATGGCACTATTGAATTAAACGATTTGGTTCAAAAGGGAATTTTCAAACTGCTTCATGATAAAAACCAATTCGCTAAGGTTTATACAAATGGTTATTCAATTGCTTGGTCAAATGAACTTGAAATTGATGCTACTACAATTTATGCTGAATTAACAGGCAAACATTTTTGAGAAATTCTCAGTTAAAAATTGACCCATCCCACAAATTAGTTATGAATTTTTTTGTAAGATGAGAATATTTGTCGATCTACTTTTTGTTTCACAAAATCCTTGGTATTAAAAGACAGCTCAATCATAGCTATAGAGGCAGCTAATCTTTCTTCAATAGTTTTATCAAACCAAAATTGGTAATCAATATTCTTATCCTTAGACATATTTCTTGATGCATATGTATCAACATCAACAAAAGCTCTTTTCATAGGATTCATTATTTAGTATAAAGATAATTAAAATTAATAACCTTAGGACAATAACACTTCAGCAGGGACAAAAAAAGTTTTATCTCTTGAATAGAAAATGGTAAAATAGATATTCAACTTTCTACTTTATATAGGTTGCTTGAATTTGGACTAGTTAAAACAGTGGAAGTTTCAGTTAATTAATCTTTTTGATAGCACTTAACTTGAGGTCGCAATTTGCGACTTCAAATTGCCACTTTGGTGCGCTAGGGTAGCACAAAATCAACCACTTATACAAAAAATGTAGGTGGTTTTTTATGCCCCTGCCAATTTTTGATCTTATGAAGGGCAAGCTAGTTGAAAGGGGTAGTTTATATATTAAATATTTTACTTATCTTAATATAGTAAAACACTCATCCTTTTGCAATTCTAACGCAATAGTTCTGTTTACCATTTTTGCTTCACAATCATTTATTGCACTTTTATTTAATCATTTAAATAGTTTATAAACTATTTCTAAATCAACATTTATGAAAAGTATTTCATTATTTTTTTTAATCATTTGTACATCCATACAAATTAAAGCGCAAGACACTTTAATAATGAGAACTGGAGAAAATATTCAAGCTAAGGTAATTGAAATAGGAATGTCTGAAGTGAAATATAAAAAATTAGATAATTTAAATGGACCCATTTTTGTAATTCTCAAATCAGATTTATTATCTATTAAATATGAGAATGGGACCAAGGATGATTATAGTAGCATTAAAAAAAATGAACAAAAAATTACAGCTCCAAATTTATTTGCTCAAGGCCAAGCTGATGCAGTAGAAAATTATGTAGGTTATAAAATTGCTGGAACAACTGTTTTACTTTCATCATTTGTTCCAATTGTTGGCCCTGCAGTTGCGATAGTACCAGCATTATTATGTTATTCATCTGATCCCAAAGATGAAAATTTGGGTTATCCCGATTTAAATTTAATGCAAAATGAACAATACGCTTTAGGTTATAGACAAAAAGCCAAAGCAATTAAAAATAAAAAAATAGTAAGCAATTTTTTTACGGGATTAAAATACTATCTCCCCAATTTGATAATAACTTATATAATAATGATAAAAGCCAGTGGTGGTGGTTCGGTTGCTTGGTAAGTTGCTCTGCTAGGTTTTGTAATTGTGTTCATTATTTTTCTAATAATGCAGTTGCACACCATAGCAATGTTGCTTGACCATGTAGGTCTCCAGTATTTCTTTTTCGATCCAAATAATATTGGTGATCATTCTTTTTATTTGTTCCTTCACAAACGTCTGTTAGATCACCTTTTTCATTTATGTAGCTTTGTAATTGTATCCATGCTTTTCTAGCTGCTTTTCCATAAGTAGCATCAGCAAGCCATCCTTTTTTAACCCCCACAATAAAAGCATAGGTAAACATTCCTGTAGATGATGTTTCTGCCCAAGCATTAGGGTCATTTATTAATTGATGCCACATGCCATTTTTATCTTGATAAGATAACAATACTTTCATCATATTTAAATATCCTCTCATAATTTTAGCTCTATTGGGGTTGTCCTTTGGTAACACTTTTAATAAATTTGCCATGCCAGCAGCCAGCCAGCCATCGCCTCTTCCCCAATAAAATGGTACATCTGGTGCATGATAAAATAATCCATCTTTATTTTGAAGAGTATCTAAATATGCAACCATTTCATAAGCGGCCCTATCTAAGTATTTTTTCTCTTTCGTTACTTCATATGCCTTTGCTTGGACTTCAGTTATCATATACATATCGTCCATCCAAAATCTTGTAACCCAACTAAGTCCTGCAGAATACCAATTTCGGACTTCTGGACTTAGATTGTTATACTCTTCGGGAGAAACTGTTTTAAATTCATCATTGGCATAAGCAAGACCTAATTTTTTTAAATTTTCATTTCCATTTTGTTTATAAATAGCCAATGGAACTGCACCAAAAACAAAATTATCTACATGATTTAATTTTGGTTGTAAATAAGATTCATCGTCTAGTAAACGCAATGTTTTTGTAGTAATTCTTGATATAAGATTTGTATCATTAGTCATTTTAGCAAAATCAAGCGTGCCTAGCCATGCACATACATCTGGATAAGTAATTTGTGTAGCTGGCGGGGTAGGATAAATTACTCCATATCGAGAGTGAGGCACAGACATAAAACGCTCTGCAGTTCTTTTGCCAACTAATTTAGGATCTGCCATGGTAGGCCAATTTGATAAATTATTTTGAGAAAATATTTGACTGGAAAGGAGTAAGCAAACAATTAACTTTTTCATAAGTATTCTTCTTTTTTTATAAAATTTAACACCTACCTAAATGTAATGAAATTAAATGGGATGTCTTGGTTTAACTTTTGTTACTAATTTATATTACCTAAAATCAAACCAAACACTTCCATTTATATTTTCAATGGGACCATTTTTGACCTTGAGGCCCCTTGACAACTCGATTAACTTGTTTGTAAGTTATTTATAATCAATCAACCAATTATGGAGTAGAAGTATTTGAGTAGGTAAGATATTTGTTTGGATTTTTAGTTGAAATTTAAAAAAATTTATCAGTGCTCATCTATTTCTTTGCCTTATTTTAGTTTTTATAGTAATTATTGTTAGTTTAGCAATATGAAAAAATACACCCTAGGACTATTATTAATTTGTTCGTTTATAAGTAGCCAATTAGTAGCGCAAAATGTTAACCTAAGTATAAATAAAGCAGAAACTGAAAGAATTGAGAAATTTTTATCCTCTGATGAGTTGGAAGGAAGAAAAACTTATTCGAAGGGAATTGACAAAGCAGCCGATTTTATTGCCAATGAATTTAAGCAAGCAGGATTGTCCACTTTCAACAATAGTGGCACTTACCTTCAAAAATTTTCTAGATTAAATGCAAAATTTGTATCCGTTAAAGGGGTCTTTGACGAAGCAACATTAGAAGCTAAAGATATCATCGTAATCAGTGCTCAACCAAATATATCTATCAGTGAAAACAGTGGTTATGAGGTAGTAAAAATTAATAAAGAAGACAATTTAGTTCAAGCTGCCAGAAAATTTATTACCGCAAATAAAAATTACCTGATATTAGTCGATGAAAGTTTTGCAACCACTTTTCCAAGACTTATTCAATTAAAAGGAGGCATCACTGCACAGCAAAAAACTGTGGTATTTATTTTAACTAACAACAGAAATCCTACTAAGTTTAATATTGAAGCCGAACATAAGATAGAAGAACTTTTTTTAAGCAATGTGATGGCTGTTATTCCTGGGAAGTCGCTCCCCAATGAATATGTGATTTTTTCAGGGCATTATGATCATTTAGGTATTAACAGTGCCAAGGCCATTGGCACTGATTCCATCTTTAATGGCGCCAATGACGACGCTGCAGGAACAACTGCCATGATTATGTTGTCAAAGTATTTTAAAAAGCTTAACAACAACGAACGAACTTTAATTTTTGTTGCTTTTACAGCAGAAGAAATGGGTGGTTTTGGGGCACAATATTTTTCAAAACAATTTGACCCCATCAGCGTAAAAGCTATGTTTAATTTAGAAATGATCGGTACTGAAAGTAAATGGGGTAGAAATAGCGCCTATATAACAGGCTATGAAAAATCTAGTATGGGAGAAATTTTACAAAAAAATTTAGCAGGTTCTACTTTCAAGTTTTACCCAGATCCTTATACAGATCAAAACTTATTTTATCGTTCAGACAATGCCACATTGGCTAGATTGGGCGTTCCGGCACACACTATTTCTACTTCTAAAATGGACAGTGAGCCTAATTATCATAAGGCCAGTGACGAGTTTGCTACCTTAGACATGGATAACATGACCGAAATTATCAAAGCAATTGCTTTGAGTTCTAAAACCATTGTTTCTGGAAAAGATACGCCTACAAGAGTAGATACTTCTAAATTGAGATAGTATTCATCAACCTACTTGTACATGTTTAAAATAATTTAATGAAAAAAGTATTTCTTTTATTTTTATTGGGAATAAATAGCATTTTAGCAAACAGCCAAGTGTTAATTAATAAATGGTCTGGCGTATTGAATGCAGGGGGTAGAAAAATTGAATTGGTATTAAACATCGTCCAGAATACAGATAAGACCTTTCAGTCGAATTGGGATATCCCTGCTCAAAAAATTAAGGGACTTGCTTCCTCTAAAACGGAATTACTAAATAACCAGTTAGCTATCGAAATTAAAATGATTGGCGGAGGGTATGCTGCTGTTTTAAACGCAACTGGTGATAAAATGGAAGGAACTTGGACACAATCTGGTATGAACTTTCCATTGAATATGGAACCTTTCAAAGAGGGGCAGGTAGAAAAAATGGTTGTAAAGCCACAAACACCGCAAGCACCCTACTCTTATTCAGTAAAGGACTTTGTTTATGAGGGATTGGATACGAAACTTAGTTATGGTGCTACATTAACTTATCCAACTGACCAAGTCAAGCATCCTTTAATCATATTAATTACAGGAAGTGGAAAACAAGACAGAGACGAAACCATTTTCGACCACAAACCCTTTGCCGTTGTAGCCGATTATCTTACTAAAAAAGGTTATGCGGTATTGCGTGTAGATGATAGAGGGGCTGGTAAATCAACCGGTGATTTTAGCAATAGCACCACAGCCGATTTTGCACTTGATGTGGAAGAGCATATTCGTTATGTAAAAAGTTTACCGATGATTGATACCAACAAAATCGGTTTGCTTGGTCACAGCGAAGGCGGGCTTATTGCGCCTATGGTGGCTGCCAGAAACAAATCGGTTGCCTTTGTTATTTTATTGGCAGGTCCTGGAATCCCTATAACCCAATTAATGGCTTTGCAAAATGAAATGGTTTTAAAATCGGCCGGAATTTCACAAGAGGCCATCAATGCTTATCTACCCTTGTATACCAATTTGATGAAAACAATTATAGCAGTAGACAATGCAAAAGACGCTACTGCTCAATCAATGGAAATTGTCAAAGCATGGTATAATCGTACAGATAAGAATTTGGTAAAAACAACTACCAATATTAGCTCAGAGACCGACATTAATAAGTTTGCCGCTCTTATGGCTGAAACCCTCTCTACTAAGTGGTGGAAATATTTTGCCTCCTACAATCCTCAACTAGCTTTACAAAAAATTAAATGTCCAGTGCTAGCCATCAATGGTTCGCAAGACATTCAAGTGCCAGCAACCGCCAACTTAAATGGCATTGAAATAGCTTTAAACAATGCTGGCAACAAAAATTTTACTACTAAGAAATTTGAAGGGATGAATCATTTATTTCAAAAGTGTACCAAATGCACCGTTCCTGAATATGGTGAACTAGAAACGACAATGGAACCTGAAGTTTTAGTCTACATTCATCAATGGATGATCAAAGCTGGGTTTTAATATTTTTATTTACCTATGAAGTTATTCTTGTTATTATGTAGTACAATCTTTTTGCAATTTTCTTGTTCTAAGAAAAGTGACCAATTAATGTTCTCTAATACAGCAATTAACGCTATTGATTCTATTTATTATTTAGCCTTAGGTGATTCTTATACCATTGGAACATCCATTGATCCGTCAGATAATTATCCCAATCAAACCTTTCAAAATTTAACTGGGGCTGGTTTTAAAATGGCAGTTCCTCAAATTATTGCAAAAAATGGGTGGACTTCTTTGGATTTAATAAACGCTTTAAAGACAACAGAAAAACGGAACACTTATCAGGTGGTGAGCTTACTGATAGGGGTTAACAATCAATACCAAGGAAGATCCATGGTTGAATTCGAATCCAATTTTCAATCCTTGCTTGCGTCGGCAATTGTTTTGACTGGGAATGTGCCCAAAAAAGTTTTTGTTTTTAGTTTGCCCGATTGGGGCATCACTCCCTTTGCAGCTGGATTGGATAAGCAAGAAATTGCTACTGAGATTGATGCCTACAATACCATTTGTGCTAAATATGCTAAATTATATGGTGCTAATTTTATCAATATTACTGATGACTACCGGCTACAAGGGTTTAAAACCAATTATTTAGCCATAGATGGCTTGCATCCTTCTAAATTAATCTATGCAGCTTGGTCTAAGCAACTAGCGCAACAAATAATCAATGGGTTTTAACTTCTTTTATTTCTGGTTCTGCGCCAGGGTGATACGAAAGTTCTTTGTTTTTTAACACATCTGATTTGTAAAAATGAACGGTCTTGTATTCGTGATTGATGTATCCCTTTGCTTGATCGGTAAAATGCTTTGAATTTTCATTGCTACTGCTTCCTCCGGTTAATATCGATTTTGCTTCTAGTTTATTTCCAAAAGAAACCGCTGCTACAAAAGTATTTCCTGAAACTCCGTATCTCTTTTTGGTGTCTTTGCCTTTTTTACTTACAAATGCATTGGTAGATCCCATAAAACCGGGTGTGGCAGGCACAGCGTAACTAAATAAATTATCACTAGGGTCTTTTTTTGCAGTATTTCTTTGATATCTATTAATACTGCCCCAAGTAACTTCCCAGGTACCCCAATCTTTTTTCAAATCATTTAAAACCAAAATCATTGTTGTCAATAATTTTTGATTGGGTATAGAATCGGTGGAGATGGTTGATCCATTGGCAACTCCATATTGGTTTTCAATTGTAAATGGCTTTTTTAATTTTTCTATGTTTAAGAAAATAAGTCGTTCTACCCATAAAACAGTTAATGTCGTGGCAATACTGTTGGTATCTGTTCGGTAGTTCCATTTGTTCAAGACGTCAATGGGCTGTTTAAGTTGGGCTAGAATAGAATCTGTTGTACAGTTTTGATAAGCTTTGATTAATGCAGGAATAAATCTTTGCCCGGACATTAAATAATTGTCATTGGCCAAATTGATTACAGAATCTATATTTACTTTTTTAATTTGCTTTAACAAACGCACGGCATTCATGGCTCTTGGAGTATGGCCATCTGGGTGCATGTAACTTGGTTTTTTACTAATAAGGGTATCAAAGTTACCTGCACCATAAATGGGGCTAGAATTACAATTTTGAACCCAACCATTGATGGGATTAAAATAATGTGGTAGCTCGTTTAAGGTATGAGCCCTTTGCCATTCTGTTTTTGAAGTATTGCCTGGTACCACTCTTGTCCAATCATAGCTGGTGTCTCTAAGTGGAACAAAATTGCCATGCCAGTATCCAATATTGCCTGCCTGATCTGCATAGATGGTATTGGTGCCCGTCATCACTCGCTTGTTTAACCAGTATACAAACTCTTTATTGGTTTTACTCTTTGTAATATTCCAGTGCACCGATAGCAATTCTACATTTTCATTCATTGTTTTGGCACTGATCCATTGGTTGTACTTTTTACCCACCACTGGTCCATGATGGGTTCTATAAATAGTAAAATTTACTTTTTCTAATTTATCTCCTTCTTTGTATGATAATTCTATTTTACTTGAATCAACCGCTTTCCATTGGTTGTCATAAGCGTACATTCTTTTATGGTCTCTTAATTCTACTTGCTCTGCGTATAAATCTTTGGCATCAGAAAGTGTAACGGTATGCATCCATCCACAAAATTCATTAAACCCTTGCCAAATATGAAACTCTCCTAAAAAGGGTGCACCATACACATTTAAACCCTCTTCACTTACCAATTGAATTTCGATTCTATTGTAAAATTCAGAGTGTGGGTTTATTAATAGGATGGGGGCTTTGTTAAAAGTATGTTTGCCATCAATGGCCCAGCCATTGGATCCAGCTTGATTTTCTTCTTGTATTTTAAGAGGTTCGTAAGCAATGGAAGCATTGATGGGTAAGGGATACATCGCTCTTACATCTGCTTCAGAAAGATTTAAATTTTCCATCCCAGGGATATTATTTAACAGGGGCACCCATGGTTGAATTCTATTTAACAACTGTGGCTTCTCATTCGGATGCATGTAGATATAAAAGTTAATCCCTGCAGCATAAGCATCACAAAGTTTTTGCATGTAGGGGGTACATTGGTTGTAAAAACCTTTGGCCTTTATCGTATCTATATACATTCTTGCAAATAGATCCTTGTACAATGATTTTTTTCCTGAAATTTCTGCCTCCCTGCCAAGTCTGCTAATAATATTAGATTCTACATTTTTAAAATACGATTCGCACTGTACATACATCATTCCAAAAACTGCGTCGGCATCAGTTTTGGCATACACATGCGGCACGCCCCAATTGTCTCTTATAATAGTAATGCGATCTGTTTGTGCTTTCCAATTTTTAATTTCAGTTGCACTAAAGCTTTGTGCATAATTATATATAAAGCATAAACAAGTAATTGAAACTAATACCATTCTCTTTGTCAAACTTTGAAAAGGCTTGTGCATAATTCGTATATTTTTAAATTCCAGTAATAATACTTGGCCTCTACAATATACAATTAAGAATTAAAAAATGGCTGATTTATTTAGTTGCCATTGTCTTCCATTCCACCTTCTTCCTTCTTCTCTTTCAAAAATTCAAGTTTACCAAAGCGCCAGTTAAAACTTAAACCAAAGGATCTGCTAGGCTCATACCTGATAGAATTAGAACTAAAGTTAGGTCCATTGATGAGCGTCTCTTGTTTTACATATTCTGCAAAAGGATTATTGGCTACCAATCCTAAACTGCCTTTATTGTTCCAAAATCTTTTACGGATAGCTAAGCTGTATGTGAGATTGGCAGGATATTTTCCTTGCAACTCATTTCTTGCAGAATTGAAATCACCAAAGCATTCACTGACCAATGTTTTAGAAAACTCATATACTAAATTCACATTTACTTTCCAGTTTTGACTGGTGGCATTGTAATTATGATCTATGCTATTAAGTATTTTTCTATAATAATATGACATATTTGATCGCACACTAAAAGCGCCTGAAATTTTAATATCACTAAAAATATTTAGACCAGTATTTTTTTCTAAACCAATGTTTTGACTTTTACTTACATTAACATTGTAATACAAACTATCTCCTACTTGCAAGCTAGGGTAATAAGTAACATAGGGTTGAATGTCTTGATCTGAATTTCTTTGGAATAATGATAACATAAGAGAACCCTTTTCGCCAAGCTGTTGACTATAGCTTAATTCGATACGCTCGCCTAATTCAGGAAGTAAAAACGGATTGCCCTCGCTCATGTTTTTTGGGTCTGTTGTGTTGATATATGGATTTAACTCATCATAGCGAGGTCTATTTATTCTTTTTGAATAACTTAATTTAATACTATTGTCTTCGCCTAGTTTACGTTTAAAAAAAATAGAGGGGACAAAATTATTATAGCTTGGATTGATTTTGTTGTTGGATGTAGAGTAAATGGCATCTATGTTTGTTTGCTCCCATCTTCCTCCTAGTTTAACATCTATCCAATTAACTATCGGGAATTCTATTTCAGAATAAATGGCTACTACTTTTTGATGATAGGCCAATGTATTTGATAAGCTAGTATTTAATCTACTGGCTTGTGAATTTGATTGAGTAAACACATCGGTACCACTATTAATATCCATTCCCACTAGTTTTCCTCCCGCATTAAATTTTACTTTATCTGAAATGGGTTCTGCATAATCCAATTTTAATTCAGATTCATTAACAGTGGATGCCATAGCGCTTCTACTACCATAGTTTAAGATTTTCGCTGGCATGAGGTATTGTAATGCGCTAGAATGGTTGCTGTTGTTGGAATTTGCATCATTGAATGCTATTTCTAAGCTTCTATCTGCTTTGTCAAAACTAAGTTTGTAATTAGCATTGTAATTAACCCCTTTACCTAAATAAGAACCAGATGTTATGTTATGAAGCAATGAATTTTGTACAATGCCAGCCCCAAACAACTGGCTTGATAGTATTTGGTCGTTGTAACCCGAAGATTCATATCCGTAATCATAACTACTTACTGAGGCACTAAAGCTATTTTTCTTTAAATAGGTCCAATCTAAATTCAATCCAGAATGTCCGCCATTGCGTTTCACATCACTACTTCCATCTTGGCTAATAAAATTATTGGTATGATTGGTCGAATCAACGGTTGTTCTGTTTAAAGTTCTAGGGGAAGCGGCAAGTAGTCTTTCATTGTAGGCTACAAATAAGCCCGCTCCAAAATTTTTATTTCTTACTGCTAAATTTAAAGAGCCATTTTCAATACGTGTTCCAATACTTGTATTGATATTTCCATTGTAACCTCTGGTTTTATTTTGCTTTAATATGATATTGATAATTCCTCCTAATCCATCTGCATCATACTTTGCGCCAGGGTTGGTAATTACTTCTACTGATTTTATTTCACTTGCAGGAATAGATTGTAGTACATCGGTGATATTAGAACCATAAGCAATACTTGGTTTTCCATTTATTAAAAAGCGAATACTGGAAGCGCCAGCCAATTGTACATTCCCATCAATGTCTACTGAAACCATGGGTATTTTTTTTAACAAATCAGTGGCCACTCCACTTTGTGAGCTAATGTCTTTTTCGGCATTAAATACCATCTTGTCTATTTTGTTTTCGATGGTTCTTGCCGAACTAGTTACGGTTACAGCTTCAAGGGTACTTTTAGACTTTTGTAAGGCAACCGTATTTACATTTATTTTTAAATGAGTGTTGTCGATGTTTACATCATTTAAGATGATTGTTTTGAAACCAATAAATTCAACATCAATTTTATAAGATCCTAATTCTAATTCTTTTACTGAAAATTGACCTTGTTTATTTGTGGTAGCCCCATTAATTGCTTTAGTACTTCCATTTTTATAAATAATGATGGTGGCGTATTCGATTGGAACTTTGGTTTCGGCATCCACGACCAATCCATATAGTTGACCTTTCCCAGTGGGCAGCTCCAGTTTTTGAGCTTGCAGGGAGATGCAAAAGATGAATAATAAGAGAGAAGAGAAAAATTTAAACATGCCTGATATTATGATTAGATGGCAAATTTACTATAAGTGTATTAAGTAAAGCCACCGCTTATACAAAAAACACCTTAATTCATAATATTTCCTTTATCCGTAATTGATTTTCACTGCTTCTTGGACAATTGACAGGAGCTTAAGTTTTATTAGATTTTATTTATATATTTTTTGAATATTTTGGTGATTAAATTTGTTTAAATTGCGCAGTATATTTTAATCCAAAATCAAAAAAATGAAAAATAAAATTGCTATTGTAACTGGAGGAAGTAGGGGTTTGGGAAAAGACATGGCTTTGAGTTTAGCAAAGAAAAATATGGATGTTATAGTTACTTATAATACCAATAAAGAAATGGCCATGGATGCGGTAAAAGAAATTGAATCTTTGGGTGCTAAAGCGGCGATAGCGCATTTAAACATGAGTGCATTTAACAGTTTGGATGGGTTTGTTGAAAATGTGCAATCTATTTTAAAAGACCATTTTAAAGCTACTCATTTTGACTTTTTAATTAACAACGCAGGTATGGGTAAAACCGTTCCATTTGTTGACGTGACTGAAGATGTTTTTGACGATTTTTTAAATGTACATTTTAAAGGTGTTTATTTTTTAACCCAAAAATTATTAAAGCAAATGAATGACGGTGGGAGTATTATAAATATTTCTTCCGGCACCACTCGTTTTAGCAATCCAGGGTATTCCGTTTATGCTTCTATGAAAGGAGCCATGGAAATATTAACCAAATATTTGGCCAAAGAATTAGGGGCGAGAGGAATTAGATCTAATATAGTTGCACCAGGGCCTGTGGAAACCGACTTTAACAATGCAGCTATCAGAAACAATCCACAATTTAAAACCATGCTTGGTAATATGTCCCCTTTAGGAAGAGTGGGTGCTGCAGATGATTTAGGGGGTGTAATTTCTTTTTTATGTTCCGAGGATGCTAAGTGGATCAACGGGCAAAGAATTGAAGTAAGTGGCGGTATTAATTGTTAAAAATTTATTTTAAATAACTTCATTTTCAAAACTTTCTTATGAAAAAATATTTACTACTTTTTATTACCGTGCTTTCTATTTCCTTGCATGCACAAGAACACAATGCAAGTTTGGAATATACTGTTCCTTCTGATCCATTGGTTAGAGCCAAACTAAGCGAATGGGGTAAAGTTAAATTTGGATTGTTAATGCATTGGGGTACCTATAGTCAATGGGGTGTAGTAGAAAGCTGGAGTTTATGTCCCGAAGATGAAGGATGGACACAACGCAGAGGTCCTTATGCAAGTGATTGGTTTACATATAAGACTGCTTATGAAAATTTACAAACCACTTTTAATCCTGTCAAATTTAATCCTGAACGTTGGGCGAAAGCGGCCAAAGACGCCGGAATGAAATACGTGGTATTTACCACCAAGCATCATGATGGATTTAACATGTTTGATACCAAACAATCTGATTATAAAATCACAAGTAAAAAATCGCCTTTTTCTTCCAATCCTCGTGCCAATGTTGCCAAAGAAGTTTTTAACGCATTCAGAAATGAAGGTTTTATGACAGGTGCTTACTTCTCAAAACCAGATTGGAATACCCCCGATTATTGGTGGAAATATTTTCCTCCAAAAGATCGAAATGTTTCTTATGACCCTAAAAAATATCCAGATCGCTGGAATGCGTTTAAGAAATTTACGTACAATCAAATTGAGGAATTAATGACCGATTATGGGAAGATGGATATATTATGGTTGGATGGAGGTTGGGTTCGTCCTTTTAGTTCCATTGATACTTCCATTGAATGGCAAAGAACCATCACACACAATCAAGACATTGATATGCCTAATATTGCCGCCATGGCTAGAACCCATCAACCAGGTTTATTGGTAGTAGATAGAACGGTGCATGGTGAATATGAAAATTATGTAACTCCCGAGCAGCAAGTACCTGCAGGCTATTTGCCTTATCCTTGGGAAAGCTGCATGACATTGGGTAATTCCTGGTCCTATGTGCCCAACGATCAATACAAATCTTCAAGAAAAGTAATTCATCTGCTTACGGATATCGTTTCTAAAAATGGTAATTTGCTTTTAAATATTGGGCCAGGGCCAGATGGGGAATGGGATGCAAATGCTTATGCTAGATTAGAAGAAATTGGCAAATGGATGGCCATAAATAGCGATGCTATTTACAATGCCGAAGCAGATCCCAAATTAGCTAGACAAGGCAAATGGGTATTTACAAAAAAAGACAAATGTATTTATGCTATTTATCAATTAGCTGAAAACGAAGTAGTGCCAAGTAATTATAGTGTATCTATTCCACAAGGCATAATGGTAAAAGATGTTCAATTGCTTGGGTCTGCTCAAAAAATTAAATTTGCTCAAGATAAAAACGCGATTCAGTTTTCAATTGATGTTAAAAAATCACCCAGCACAACGGAGGCTTTGGTGTTTAAACTAAATTTAAAATAATCTCATTTACTCCCTATTTCATTTTTCAATGATGCAGGATTTTTTAAGTTGTAATGCATTTCATTTGCCTTTAGTATAATAGAATAATAATTAAAATGAATTCGATCACCATTACTGAAATTAATATAAATCAAGTTGTACCGCTTCAGACCATAAGTACACAAACCTTTTCTGAAACCTTTTTAGCCCATAATTCGGAAGAGGATATGAAGTTGTACTTAGCATCCAGTTTCAATTTAACTACCCTACAAACTGAATTAGAAAATAGCTATTCTAAATTTTATTTTGCACATGATGGACAAAACATTGTAGGGTATTTAAAAATTAACTGGGGCAATGCGCAATCAGAATTAAAGGATTCAACAGCCTTAGAAATAGAAAGAATATATGTACTTAAATCTCATTTAGGTCAAAAGGTAGGGTTGGCTTTGTATGAAAAGGCATTGTCAGTGGCCAAGGAATTAGATCTAGATTATATATGGCTTGGTGTTTGGGAAAAAAATGAAAGAGCATTACAATTTTATAAAAGAAATGGTTTTGTAGAGTTTGACAAGCATATTTTTAAGCTTGGGAAGGATGAACAAACGGATTTGCTTATGAAATACGAATTAAAATAAGGTTTTCCTATTTCCAAAATAACTGACACCACTTGGTTTTTTAAAAGTAACTTTAATTATGAAGCGTTTAATTTTATCGTGTATATTATTTGTAATGTTTGGTTTACATGCTCATGCCCAAAAAGATACTACCATAAAAGATCCTTACGTAAGCAATATCACTATTGAAGTAAGTGAAATCAATGATGCTTTGTTGTTTGCTTCCTCTATAGATATTGTATTCAAAGCAAGTTCGGGTGCTGAAAAGTTTGCCAGTCAAACCTTATTTGGAAGTTTAGAAATTGGGGAACAAAGAACAATGCAAATGGACTTATTAAATAAAAAAGTACCTAAGTCTACTTTTTTTAATTCAAAATTGGCTTTTCTTTTTAATTCAAGATCTAGTGACGATTTTATTGGGTTGTTCAATTTTATTTTTGATTTTTCTGACGGCACAACCTATACCTATCGATTTGGAAAATTAACCATTGGCAATGATTTAAAATTGCCTAGTATCACAAGAAGTGTTTACATTCATTAATAGCCAGTACTAGCTATTCTTAGATTTCCCCTTAATCCACTCTTCCCCTCGTTTTAAAGACAAGAGGAGCAATGCTTTAATAGTCGTACCTTTACCACTACCAATTATTAAAAGACCTTATTTTGAAGTTTATAGATTTAGGATTAGACCAGCGGATTTTAGATGGCATTGATGCTATGGGTTATGAAACAGCAACACCAGTTCAGCAACAAGTGATGGTTCCTATTTTAGAAGGGAAAGACATTATTGCTGCAGCACAAACAGGAACAGGCAAAACCGCTGCATTTCTATTGCCCTTATTACATCGATTGCTTACCGTATCACACCATGCAGGCGACATCAATGCGCTTATCATTGTTCCTACGCGTGAATTGGCCATTCAAATTGCCGAAAGCATCGAAGGCCTTTCTTATTTTACGGACGTAAGTTCTATTGCAGTATATGGTGGTGGCGATGGCAATTCTTTTGTAACAGAAAAAAAGGCCTTAACCAGCGGCGTTGATATTGTAGTATGTACACCTGGAAGAATGATTGCACATTTAAATATGGGCTATGTAAAATTAAAAGGGCTTAAGTATTTAGTATTAGATGAAGCAGATAGGATGTTGGATATGGGTTTTAGCGATGACATTGCCAAAATCATTACTTTTTTACCTGCAGTTCGACAAAACTTATTGTTTTCAGCGACCATGCCTTCGAAAATGAGAGAGCTTGCCAAAAAAATATTACATCAACCTGTCGAAATTAATATTGCCATTTCAAAGCCACCTGAACAAATTATACAAAAAGCGTTTATTGTTTATGATGCACAAAAAGTGCCTGTGATTATAGATATGTTAAGTTCAAAACGCTATTCTAAAGTGATTGTTTTCTGTTCCAAGAAAATAAATGTAAAACAGCTGGCGAATAAATTAATGCATGCAAAACTTTCTGTTGCCGAAATACATTCCGATTTAGATCAAAAAAGCAGAGAACAATTTTTACAGGATTTCAGAAATCAAAAAACCAATATTTTAGTGGCTACGGATATTTTAAGTAGAGGTATTGATATTGATGATATTGATTTGGTTATTAACTATGACGTACCCAATGATGGCGAAGATTATATACACAGAATAGGAAGAACCGCTCGTGCTGCAACTTCTGGTACTGCCTTTACCTTAGTGGGAGAAAAAGAACAAAGCAAATTTTTGGAAATTGAAACACTTTTAGGCGCACCCGTTTTAAAAGGGAAAGTGCCAGACATGTTTGGCCCTACACCTAATTATGCACCCAAACAAAGTGGGGGCAAGAAATTTGTTCGCAGAAGATAAGTTGAAAATTTTAGTTCCTATTTAATACCTACCAATGAAAATTTCAGAAAAATTAAAACAACGTGCCGAAGGATTGTGTGAACTTTGCACTACCGAACAAGCTAGTACTGCCTTTGCAGTAAGCCCCAAAAACAATGATGCTATTGAAAATGAAGTAGCACTTTGTGACAATTGTTTGCAAATCATTGAAGGCAAAGAAGCGGGTAACCATTGGCAGTGTTTGGCAGGTAGTATATGGAATACCGAGCCCAGTGTGCAGGCATTAAGTTATCGTTTACTTTATGAACTCAAAGACAATGACTGGGCCAATGAGCTTTTAACTTCTGTGGAATTAGAGGAACCTATTATTACCTGGGCCTTGAGTGCTTTTGTTAAATCTCCCATTCACGTGGATAGCAATGGAACTGAATTACTAAATGGAGACACAGTGGTACTTATACAAGGTTTAAATGTGAAGGGAGCTAATTTCATGGCACCTAAGGGAACCATTGTTAAGAAAATTCATTTAGTAGCCGACAATCCTGAACAAATTGAAGGGAAAGTAAATGATCAAACCATTGTCCTACTTACTAAATATTTGAGAAAATCAATTTAGCATCAACTTTATTTTATGAAGAAATATATTTTAAGTTTTAGTTTACTTTTGGGCGTCAACTATTTTTCTTTAGCACAAAATGCTACTCCACATGTTTTTCAAGATGAAATAAATGCATTTGCTAAAGCAGATAGTTTACATGCTGCTATCGAAAACAGTATTTTATTTGTGGGCAGCTCTTCCTTTAGATTGTGGAAAAACATAAACGAATCGTTCCCTGGGTATCCCATTATTAATAGAGGTTTTGGCGGTGCTGTCTTGTCTGATGTTATATATTATTCAAAAGAAACAATTCTAAAGTACCATCCAAAGCAAATTTATATTTATTGTGGCGAAAATGATATTGCTGCCAGTGATTCCATTACACCTGAAATGGTTTTGAACCGATTTAAAGATTTGTATACAATCATTAGAACCAATTTAAATACTTCGGTGCCGGTTGTATTTGTTTCCCTTAAGGCCAGTATTGCTAGATGGAATATGGAAGATCGTATTGTTAAGGCGAACCAATTGATCAAGGAATATATTGTTACTCAAAAAAATGTGATTTTTTTAGATGTGCATACGCCTATGCTTGATGCAAATGGGCAAGTATATAAAGATATTTTTGTAGCAGATAATTTGCACATGAATGCCAAAGGTTACCAGATATGGCAAAAAATAATAGCACCTACTTTAGTAAAGTAATTTTTAATTAACAAAAATCTAGATAGGATCAACTACCTCTAGAACCACCAGTTTTAATTGGCTTTTTAGTAGCACCAGTAGACTTGGTATTTGCTTTAGCAATAAATTTAGAGCTACCCGCTTGAAAGGTAGCTTTTGTACTTGTAGCTGCGCTTTTTGCAGCTACTTTCTTATTAATATGGAATCCCATAGTTGTCTTTTTATACTCCAAATATAAATATATTTTTCCATATGGGTGGAATCCTTTTTATATCCCAATGCGCTTACATACAAGGCGAACCCAAAAAATATTATAATTACTTTATATCTTGGCTATCATGGAGTTGATTCATCCATTTTCACTAAATGCTTAAAAAACTAAAAATATTGTATCTTAGAAAATGAAAATCATTCCAATATGCACTTGTTCAAATATTTTGCTTCACTTACAGCTTTTTTAATTTTAATTATCAGTACTATAAATGCACAATCCATTTCTAAGCAGGATACCTCAGGTAAGCCAAGTTTTAAGCTACAGCTAGATTATTTGAGTAACTATGTATACAATGGCCGCGCCGATTCTGTTAAAGCGCCTTATCAAATTACTACGGCGACTGTAAATTTTGGAAATGGTATTTATGCTAATTTTATAGCCAATTATTTACTTACTCCCAACGACAAAAGGTTTGATTTTTTCCAATTAGATGTAGGCTATGAATATAAATTAGGACAAAATATTACTGGAGAAATATATGGTTCAAAATATTTTTATTCCAATCAAAGTAATTTGTTGAATGGTGATATCACAAGTGATTTTGGAGCCACATTGAATTATGATTTAGGATTCGTACAATTTAACAATACATTAGACCTATTTTTTTCTGGCAAATCTGATTTTCAATACATGCCTGGAATCGAAAAAAGTTTTGAATTTGGTGAAACCAATTCTAAATGGGAAATAACTCCAGGCATTTATTCTGTATTTAGTTCTTTAAATTATTATGAGAGCACCTTGACAAGACGTTTAAATGCATTAAAGAATCAAAAAAACAATCCAGCCGCAGCTAATGTACAAAGTGCGACTACCATAACTGATAAAGGTATCAAGTTACTAGATATGGAATGTAGCTTACCCATAAGTTATCAAAAAGGCGCATGGTCTATTATTTTAACACCCACTTTAGCTATTCCATTTCATCCAATTCATACAACAACAGTTAATAGTACTACCTTACCCAATGGAAGTTCCAGTTCAAATACATTCGATTCTACACCATATTCCGAAAAAAACTTAGGCAATCAATTTTATTTCCAAATAGGGCTTAACTATAAATTTTAAAATGGGATTAAACAGAGCAAGTAAAATTTTATTGATTGCTTCCAGCTTATGGTACTTTGGAGAGGGCTTATTTGGCCCCTTGTTTGCTATTTATGCCGAAAAAATTGGAGGAGATTTATTAGATATTACTTGGGCTTGGGCTATCTATCTCATTGCTACAGGCTTATTTTACGCCATTATTGGTAAATTGTTTACCAGGTCAAAATTTAAAAGGCATTTAATGGTTTTCGGTTACGGATTAAATGCGTTGCTTACTTTTGGCTATATTTTTGTTCACAATACACAACAACTTTTTTTATTGCAAGTTGGATTAGGCATTGCAGAAGCGGTTAGTACGCCTATTTGGGATTCCTTGTTTGCAACTAATTTGGAAGACAATGAAAATACATTTCATTGGAGTTTGGCTACAGGACATACTCATTTTGTTTCTGGTATTGCCATTGCCATTGGCGGGTTAATTGCTAATTATGTCTCCTTTCAAGCTTTGTTTATAACCATGGGTAGTATACAAATATTAGCAACTTTAATACAAGCTAAATTACTTTTCGGGCAAGGAGCAAGTATTAAAAACTAAGCAATGGTTTTTATATAGTGCACATTTCGCTCACTTAAGTAGTTTAATATAAAATTAAAACAAGCTTCATCTTTACCTACTAGCTCTGGCGGGAAAACACCTTTTTCACTAAATAAATTATTAGCAAGCATATTTAATGCTGCTGTACAAGTATATCCAGTAGTTCGACTCATACTACTTGTTTCTGAAACTGTATCATATTCGTCATACAATGAATAACAAATTATTTTTCCTTCTCCACTTACCTTAATGGTCATGATGGTGAATTCTGGTTCGGTGGGTCCTAATTTCCATTGATCAAATAACAAGCTAGAAGTAAAGTCTAATGGAGAAATTTCCTGCCCTTTGTATTGAATTGGTGCAGTATTTAAAAATCCAGCATTAATGAGTTTTTTCATTAAATCAATATGCCCAGGATATCTTAATGTTTTTTCTTTCATATTGGGTATGTGCCCCATCGTAAATAATATACTTCTTAATCCATCGGTATTAAAAGCTTCCAATGTACCAACCTGGTCAAAATCTATTAACTCGGCATCACTTAGTGCTGGCTTGGTTACAATACAACTGTTTTCAACATAACGAGCCGGACGGGTATATTCTTCTAGTACATCTATAGGTGAAAAAGGGGCTTTATATTCAAATGGCTGAGTCCTTTTTTTTGGCAAACCTCCTACCATACATTCAAAATTTTCAATTTTCATTCTTGCATTGTGGTAGCCAATTATAAAATTACTCATACCAGGTGCCACGCCACAATCTACTATAGCAGTTACATTGTTTTGTTTTGCCAATGCGTCTAATTGCAAAGCATCCTCTGGGAAGAATGAAATATCAACCACATTTTTTTTAGCGATAATAACTGCTTCCAAAGTTTGATATCCCATAAAGCCAGGAACTGCAGTAATCACAAAATTAAAATCAGCTAATAATTTACTATAATTTTTATAATCGCTTAAATCGGATTGGACTGTTTTTACATTTTTATTTTTCTCTGCTAATATTTGCAAAGAGATGTTACTTATATCAAACGATGTAACTTGATTATTTTTTGCAAGGTCTATGGCCATAGCGCGACCTACCATCCCTGCTCCTAAAATTGCTATTTTCATATTATTTATTTTATGCTATTTTTAGCAATTTGTTAATGCCTTTAAAGTTGAAAGGCAAGGTAGTTGAATATGCTTAGAACGCAACTATGGAAAAGTAGTAAGTTTAATCAGTTAAAGGATTTTTCAGTCTAAAACGGCGCATCTATTTTTTAGTATTCCATAAAATACTGATAATCATTACAGTAGCATAAAAAAGAATAGATTTATTTTGACAATAAGCTTGCTCTTTAATGATCGTTTTAATTATTTTATTCATAGCTTTAATACTTCAGTTATAATTTTAAAAATTAAAATATCAATAAAATATCAAAATGAAAAATTCTAAAATCCTATTTCTATTTTTCATGTTAATTATTTCTAATGCCATTTTTGCACAAGAAAAATTAGACATTTCTACGATAGATAAAATTAAAGAAGAAGGCCTTAAGCATTCTCAAGTAATGGACATCTTATTTAACTTAACCGATGCGAGTGGCAATAGATTAACCAATTCACCTGGTTATTTTCGTGCTGCCAATTATGCAAAAGACAAATTGATATCCATGGGAGTATCTAATGCTACCTTAGATCCTTGGGGAGAATTTGGCAAAGGTTGGGAATTAGAAAAATCATACTTATCTATTACAGCACCTTATTTTAAAGCAATACAAAATTATCCAAAAGCATGGTGTGGCGGAACCAACGGTTTAAAAAATGCTGAAGTAATCGCAGTTGTCCTAAAAGATTCTGCTAGTTTGGATCAATATCGTGGTAATTTAAAAGGTAAAATTATCATCATTGATAAGCTAGAGGCATACAAGCAAAGCTTTAAAGCAGATGCGACTCGTTATACAGACGAGGAATTAGAAAAATTGGCGAATGAAGTTGCGCAACCACGTGGACAAAGAGGAGCACCTGATACAGCGATGATGAGAAGATTTAGAGAAATGCGCGGTAGTGGTAATGTATTGAATGTATTAAAAGCCATGGCCATTAGCGAAGGAGCTGTTGCCATGCTTACAAGCAGTCCACGTTTTCATGATGGAACTATTTTTTCTCAAGGTGGCGGTGGTTATAAAGCAACCGACCCAGAGAATTTTTTAGATATCGCAATTGGTATTGAAGATTACAATACTATTTTAAGATTGGTTAAAGCAGGTAAAACTGTAAAGCTTGATGCGGATGTAAAAACCAAGTTTTACAACAAAGATTTACAAGGGTACAATGTAATTGCTGAAATACCGGGTACGGACCCTGTGTTAAAAAATGAAATTGTAATGATTGGTGCACACTTAGATTCATGGCATACTGGAACGGGTGCAACAGACAATGCATCGGGCAGTGCTGTCATGATGGAGGTATTGCGCATTTTAAAAACCATTGGAGTCAACAATAAAAGAACCATTCGAATTGGATTATGGAGTGGTGAAGAGCAAGGTTTATTGGGTTCAAAAGGGTATGTTAAAAAAACTTTCGCAGATCCATCAACTATGTTATTATTACCAGCTCATGAGAAATTTTCATCTTATTTTAATATAGACAATGGTACAGGTAAAGTCCGTGGTATCTATTTACAAAGCAATGCTGCTTGCAAAGATATTTTTGCTCAGTGGTTTACTCCATTAAAAGACATCACCAATGGTACCATTACCATAAGCAATACAGGAGGTACAGATCATCAATCATTTGATGGTGTTGGCTTACCTGGTTTTCAATTTATACAAGATCCAATGGAATATGATACGCGCACGCACCATAGCAATATGGATGTATACGATCATGTTAGCGAAGATGATTTAAAACAAGTTGCAACCGTTGTTGCTACCTTTGTTTTTGATGCTGCACAAAGAGACCAAAAGCTTCCTCGCAACGAGTTGCCAAAACCAAGACCAGCTGGACCAAGAGGCTATTAATTATAAGAGCTTACTGAGAAAATCAACTACTTTTTTAAGTAGTTGATTTTTTTGTGCCTAGGTGAGAGCTAGTTTAAATTTCAACGCTTGTTCCAAAGTCCAACTATGAAATATTTGCTATATTTAAATATTCAATTATTTAAATGCTAGACTATGAAACGACTCCAATCGCTTGATTTTATGCGCGGGTTTATAATGGTTTTATTGGCTTTGGAAAGTACAGGCTTATTTGAGCATTTATTTAAAGCCAGTGAAAATAATTTTTTAAATAATTTCTTTTTACAATTTTTTCATCACCCTTGGAATGGGCTTCGTTTTTGGGATTTAATTCAACCTGCATTTATGTTTATGGCGGGTGTGGCGATGGCTTATTCTTTACATCAACAAAAACAAGCAGGGCTGTCCTGGAACCAATCTTTTTTAAAAACTTTAAAAAGATGTGGCTGGTTGTTCTTTTGGGGCGTATTGGATTATGCAGTTAGACCAAAGGGCTTGTCTTTTGAATTATGGGATGTGCTTACTCAATTGTCTTTTACTACCTTGGTTGCCTTTTTGGTTTTTGAATGGAAAACCATTTATCAAATATTTTTTTGTATTGGTTTATTAGTTTTAACGGAATATTTTTATCGTTTTACACAGGTGCCTGGGTTTGATCAAGCATTTGTGGATCAACATAACTTTGGAAATTATATAGACACCATTTTAATGCATCAAATAAACAAAGGTGGATGGGTAGCTATTAATTGTATTCCAACTGCAGTACATACCATAGCTGGCGCTATGGTTGGAAAATTATTTTTAGCAGAACAAAAGGGGATTGTTAAACAATTGTTTGCAGCAGCCTTCATCTGCTTATTGATTGGCTATGGTTTAGACGGCATAGGCATTACGCCCATCATTAAGAGAATTGCAACCAGTTCTTTTACAGCAGCCTCTTTGGGGTGGTGTATACTGGGCTTGTGTTTTTGCTATTGGTGGATAGACTTACTGAATCATAGAAAATTCTTATTATTTTTTAGGGTTGTAGGAATGAATTCGCTTTTTATTTATCTATTTTTTGAAATTGTAGGAGCCAGATGGTTTAATGAATACATTGGTCATATAAGCAATGGATTGCTTTCCCTTTTTTCAACAGCCACACTGTTAAATCAAATAATTTCTTCCTTAGTTATTTTTAGTCTTGAATGGGGGATCTGCTATTTCCTATATCAAAAGAAAATATTTTTCAAAATATAATTATTTGATACCATATATTTTAACGCGTAAATTTTTCATTTGCAAATCAATGGGCCTAACACCACAGTAAAAAGACAAATTAAAAAGTAAACTTTTTGATTTTTTATAATCCCCAATGGTAAATTGGTCGATAATGGAAGCGTTATTCCATTGTTTTTCAATATAATCCTTCTTGGTCATTTGTACAATGTCGTGATTGGCCCAAAAAAGAAAATCTCTGCCTCTATTGGTCGTGTCTACCAAAGCCAATCTAAATGCAGGTTGATCGTTGGTGCCAGGGGACATGAAATTAATATCCGCGGAAACTTCTACATAAATAGACTTGTTATTTTTTGGGATGGTTATTTCGGGAATGAGTGTGGTATCTGGTTCTTTGGTAACCACAGATTGAACTTTAGGATTAAAGTAGTCTAATAGCAATTCATTTTTTTGTATTCCAGAAAGCATATTACTTGGATAAAGTAAATCTTTTGTACAAACTAAATTATTGATGATTTTAAAGTTGTTGAGTAAGTTGATCATATGATTCTTCACAGAATCGTTTTTTACTTTCACTTCTAATAAGTCTGGTGTAAGCTTATACAGTTGATTTCCGGATAAGTAATAGTCTTTGTAAATATAATCTTTCATCTCTCTGCTCCATTCCATAAAGGGCATCGATTGAATATTTCTAAATTGAACACTGGTATCCATCACTCCTCCCATCCAGGCCACTTCTGCTGGTCTGTTTTTCAAATTAGGGTAATTATTCATAATAAGCGCACTGATAGTTGGTGCAATATTATTATGAGAATTGACTGAATAAAATTTCTTAGGCCCTTTTAGCATGGGAGAATAAACAATTAATGGTACATGGTAATCGTCTATTCCACAAGTAGAGGGGAAGGATCCAATATGATGGTCTCCTGTGATAAAGAAGATGGTGTTTTTATACTCTGGTCGCTTCGCGTACTTGTCAAAAAAGTCCTTGATACAATCATCCGAAAACATATAAGTGATTAATACTTGTTTTGTTTCCTTTAAAGTTTTTTTAATAGGAGAGGACTCGGGAATGAGCTCCATTTTCTTATCAAATAAAATACCATATTCTTTTTGTTGATCAAATAGATAAGGCATATGGGTAGTGCCAGTATGGTAAATATCTAAATAGGGGGTGTTTTTGATAGAATCTAATACTTCAAAACTTCTATTGTATAATGCATCGTCGGGATACCCCATGGTCCAACCCTCTGCACCTATTCCCATCATTTTATATTTAGAGCCATATTTCATTAGTATCATATCTGTTCCTTGTAATCGCATATAGCCACCCATGTTGTCGAAATCGGGATTAAAGCCTATTAGAAATTTTGAATGATATCCATTGGAGCGCAATAATTTAATTAGAGACAAATGATTGGGCATTACATTGATCAATGAAAAACCTCGGTCGCCATAAGGTACTGAACCAGTAAGGGCAGGCTGTGCAGCAAAGGTTCCTGGAGCAGTACTTAAAAAATTATCCCATACCAAGCTTTTCTTTGAAAGCTTGTCTAAAAAGGGGGTAAAACTTCCAGCATAAGCTTTGTCGCCACTAAAGTCTCTCGACAAGCCTTCTACTACCAGCATCACAATATTAGGAGGGTTGTTTTTATCTAGGTTGAAAAAATTGCCTAAAACATCGGGGTCGTTATTTTTGTGCAGAAGCGGATACGTGGTATTAGAAAAATCAAAAGGTTGATTTTTTTGATAAAATTCTATTGCTTTTTTTAATTCTTCGGTACTTAATTTACTAGAATCAAATCGACGCTTGTTGCTTATAAACTGATAAACATCTTCGACCAAATAGGAAATTTTATTGCTCGTAAAGTAGAAAGCTTTATTCTCATCAAATTTATCTTCGCTTGGATTGGCAAAAGAAATAAATAGTAAACTTATGAAAGCCGTTATACTAGTAAATGCGATATGTTTGTTTTGAAGTTTATTTCGCTTGTTTAAAATAAAACTTACAATAAAGTACAAGCCTATGTAAAAAACAAACGGCAAAAATACTTTTATCCCACTGGTCATCATTTGTTTAGCAGTGGTCCATGATTCGTTGATGCTTCTGGTAATGATTTCATGGTCAAAGGGGGTATTGCGCTCCGAAAAAACCAAAATCAATGATATATTAGCTACAATCATTAGGACGTTCAATACATGAAATAACACCATCGAAAAACGCTTATTGATGAAGGCCAATAAGAGAAAGGGGAGGGCTAGTAGTAGGGCATACATCAGGCACAGCCAAATATCATACAGCCAACCTGCTAATTCAAACAATAGCGCGTGTTTTATAAATGATTTATAGGCTATAAAAAAGTACTCGTAAGCTCTTATCATCATTAATGTGATGGCCAGCGCAAGCGTTGCTTTTACATAATTTTCAATAACTGGGAGTAGTCTGTTTTTCATGAATGTATGCAAAGATACATTCTTTGTTACTTCCCTATAACTTATTAATCAAGTGCCCTAAGATGTCTTTAAATGAAAATCCTTCAGTTAATTTTTCTTTATTCAGTTTTTTGTTTTCCACTAAAGCCCATAAAATAAACTCTTTCATAAAATAAACATCTTCCTTGCTGGTATCAGGCGCGTATTTTTTCATCAGGGCATCCAAAGGCTTTACTTCGTCTAATACTTTCTTATACTGCTTTTCATCAAAATCTTCATACAACTCAAAGCCGCCTTCGGCTATGAACCAATCTAGTAAATCAGAATAAGTATTTCTTTCATTCTGCTTTTCTATTTTACTAATTTTTGGAAATTGAAATTTAAACAAAGTATTAATGGCCTTCTCTATTAAATGAATGGCAATGACTTCTGCACCTTCTTGTTCCCCTTCATATACCAGTTCAATTTTTCCTGTAATAGCAGGAATGATGCCCATAAAATCAGATAAGCGAACCGCTGTTTTTGTTAAACCATTTTTTAAAGCTCTTCTTTCTGCAGCGCTAATTAAATTCTCCATGGCACTGATGGTCATTCTCGCACTCACTCCACTTTTGGCATCTATGAATTCACTTGCTCTGGCTTCAAAACTTATTTGTTCAATAATATCTTTGGCTAAATTAGGCACATAGATTAGTTCAGATTGCACCGAATTAATTTTAGCTTCCTGCTCTGTAATTTTTTTGGCTACTGCGATATTTTTAGGATAATGTGTTAAAATTTGAGAACCAATCCTGTCTTTTAATGGCGTTACAATACTTCCACGATTGGTATAATCTTCTGGATTGGCAGTAAAAATAAATTGAATGTCTAAATTCATTCTAAGTTTAAAACCTCTAATTTGAATATCGCCTTCTTGTAAAATATTAAACAAAGCTACTTGTATTCTGGCTTGCAAATCGGGTAGTTCATTGATTACAAAGATGCTTCTGTTGGCCCTTGGAATCATTCCAAAATGTATCACACGCTCATCTGCGTATGATAATTTTAGATTGGCTGCTTTAATAGGATCCACATCGCCAATAATATCAGCAATGGTAACATCTGGGGTAGCTAGTTTTTCAAAGAAACGCTCGTTGCGGTGTAGCCATTCTATAGGGGTTGCATCTCCTTTTTCATTTATCAAGTCCTTTGCATATCGGGAGATGGGCTGTAATGGATCATCGTTAATTTCAGAACCCGCTACAAATGGAATGTATTCATCTAATAACTGTATCATTAATCGAGCCAATTTTGTTTTGGCCTGGCCTCTCAAGCCCAATAAATTAATATTGTGTTTGGATAAGATGGCTCTTTCAATTTCTGGAATAACGGTTTCTTCAAATCCGTGAATGCCTTCGAATGCAGGGATGCCTTCTTTAATTTTAAGAATTAGATTGTCTCTTAATTCGTCTTTTATACTTTTAGTTTGATAGCCTTGTTTTTTTAAATCGCCTAAGGTCTTTATTTTTTCAATTTTCATAAGGAGGTAGTTAAACTATTTATTTAAGTTTCTTTTTTCTATTGGTTTCGTAGTCTTCAAATATCATTTCGCCCAAGCCCTTCAAGCCTGTATAAAAGGCTTTTCCTTGATTGGCTTCGGTAAATGCATTCACAAATTTTTGTAGGTATGGATCCTGGGCAATCATGAAGGTGGTAATAGGTATATGTAATTTGCGTGCAATTTTTGCTTGATTGTAACATTTTTCTACAATGTATTGATCTAATCCATTGCTGTTCATATAGTAATTTCCGTCTGGCTCTTTAATACAACTTGGCTTGCCATCGGTGATCATAAAAATTTGTTTATTGGTATTTCTTTTTCTTCTTAAAATATCCATGGCCAACTGCAAACCCGCTACCGTATTGGTATGATAGGGGCCCACTTTTAAATAAGGCAATTCTTGAATACTAATGGTCCAGGCGTCATCACCAAATACTAAAATATCAATCGTGTCTTTTGGATATCGGGTGGTGATTAACTCGGCAAAAGCCATCGCCACTTTTTTAGCTGGTGTGATTCTGTCTTCTCCATATAAAATCATGCTATGACTAATATCAATCATCAACACCGTACTCATTTGTGACTTTTGCTCTGTCTCTTCAAGCACTAAATCGTTTTCTGTTAAATTAAAGGAATCTATGCCATGATTAATTTGTGCATTCTTAATACTTTCTGTTAATGAAATATTTTCAATATTATCGCCAAAATTAAATGCTCTAAATTCTCCATTGCGTTCATCCCCTTGTCCTAATGTTTTTGTTTTGTGATTTCCTTTCCCTGCTTTTTGCAAGTTTCCAAAAATATTGTTTAATGCTTGTTGTCTTATAGCTCTTTCTGTTTTAGAAGTAATTTTTGTTTCTCCATTGCCGTCTTGCTTTATTTCTTCTTTGATGTATCCTTTCTTTTTTAAATCTTCAATAAAATCGTCAATAGTATATTTCTCGTCGGTCAATTTATATTCCACATCTAGTTCTCTCATCCAACTAATGGTTTCGTCAAAATCACCAGAGGTATGCACAATCAATTCCTTGAATATCTCAAACAATCTATCAAAGGGTGATTGATCTGGGGCTTCGTATGTTTTAAAGTGAAATCCTTTCATTGTTTTCGCAAATAGGCGGGTGTAAATTTACTTGTAAAAACCCATTTTTGAGCAATTTGTTTAAGGTCAGTAAAGCAGGGCTAGTCATTTTAAAAACAAACCCTCTGGATAAGCCAAGAAGCCCTATTTTTGAGTCCTAAAATAAAAAATTATGGCTACCAAAATTACCATTAACAATAATGGATCTTTGAAAATTGAAGGGGATTTTACCATTGAAGATCGCTCTGGAAATGAGTACGATTTAGCAGGTCGTGAAGTGATTGGCTTGTGCCGTTGTGGCTTAAGCAAAAACAAACCTTTTTGCGATGGCGCACACAATGGCAATTTCACGCATGAAGCAACAGCCTTTGCACTTCCTCCTAAAAAGACGGTTTAATACTTACTATTCGAAAAAGGGGATGGACAAAAAAAGGGTCGTTAACTTTTTAAACTGGCTAAGTCAATTACGAATCGATATTTTACATCCCCTTTGAGCATTCTTGTATACGCTTCGTTGATGCCTTGCATTTTTATGATTTCAATGTCTGAAACAATATTGTGTTCGGCACAATAATCAAGCATCTCTTGTGTTTCTTGCATACCACCAATACAAGAACCTATTACACTTCTTCTGTTGGTAACCAATGAGAAAGGTTGCACTTTAGGCGATTCTATAGGAAGTCCAACCACCATCAATTTTCCGTTGGTAGCCAATAAATTCAAATAGCTTGTATAATCGTGATTCGCAGAAATAGCATCTAAGATCACATCAAAATAACTGTTGTATTTTTTCATTGCTTCGGCGTCGGTACTTAATAAAAAATGGGTAGCACCTAATTTTTTGGCGTCTGCTTCTTTGGAAGGAGATGTACTGATAACGGTAACCTCAGCTCCAAAGGAAACTGCAAATTTTACACCCATATGGCCTAGTCCACCCAATCCTACTATGGCTACTTTCATTCCTTTTTTAACACCAGCAAATACCAATGGAGAATAAGTGGTAATGCCTGCACACAATAAAGGAGCAACAGCAGCTAAATCTAATTTAGGCGAAACATGCAAGGTATATCTTTGGTCTACTACTATTTGTGTGGAGTATCCACCCATCGTGATTCCAGATCCGTTTCTTTCTTTCGCATTGTATGTTCCTGTCATTCCTTCGGCACAATATTGTTCTAAACTTTCTTGGCAATTCTTACATGTCCTACAACTGTCTACCATTACACCCACACCTGCTAAATCGCCCACTTTAAATTTACTTACTTTGGAGCCTACAGCACTTACTTTTCCAACAATTTCATGTCCTGGTACCATCGGGTATACAGAACCACCCCATTCGTTTTTTGCTTGGTGTAAATCACTATGACATACCCCGCAATATAAAATTTCTACTTGAACGTCATTCTCCCCAAGCGTTCTTCTGTCAAAGGAATAAGCTTCTAAAGCTGAGGTAGCACTTAATGCTGCGTATGATTTTGTATTGGGCATGATGTTTATTTTGAGTGCCAAAGTTAAGTAGGTATTTACAAAACACCCTAAATTGTTTTTATATTAATTAAATCGTTAAGGTATTAAAAAAGGGTTACCCCATTTCTTATCTAAATACACATTTGTGCCTGATAGTGTTTTTATAAATGCAATAACGGCATCAGTTTCATCTGGTGTTAAATTTAATTGTTGTCCATTATTATTTGGCTTTAACCTAGGATCTAAGTTGGTGTTTCTAGGATTTGAGGGAATAGAATTATAATGCCCCAAAACCGCTCTTAAACTATTAAAAGCCCCCGTGTGCATCATTCGACTGTTAATAGTACCATCCGTTTTTGTGAGATCTCTTAAGGAAGGAGCCCTGGTGTCATTAAGTTCTATGTCATTACTTCCAATGATACCTATTATTCCATTATTTCTAGAATTGGGATCGATATCAAATTCAGGTGCATTATGACATCCATTGCATCCTAAACCACCTGTAATCCTTAATCCACTCGTATTAAAAACCGGGGGTGTCATATAAAGATTTTTTCCTGTGTTTTCGATGCTTGTAAAATTAGGAAATGGATCATTGTCGTTTCTTGCTTGTGCTCTTCCAACATCATATTTTGAATCAAAGGATTGAATGCTTCTTACAAACTGAGCCAATGTTTCTTGTAGTCTAGGTTCTGTTACTACGGTATCTCCATAAACAAATTTGAAAAGCTCTTTGTAATAATTGATTTTGGATAGCTTAGACAATAAACTGGCTATATTGCCTCTTCCATTTAGTCCACTATAACCCATTTCTAAATGATCTTGAATGGGCATGGTAGTTTGTATTTCTAAAGAAGCTGCACGTTCATTCCAGAAGAATTTAGTTTCTTTTGCAAATCGAGTATTAATTAAACGTATCGAATGTCTTGCAGTTAATCCGCCTTCAACTCCATTGCTAACCAATGCGGTGTCACTAAAAGCAAAATTTTGTTTATGGCAACTACTGCATGAAATCGTATTAGTAGTACTTAAGTTTTTATCGTAAAAAAGAACTCTGCCTAAAGTTGCTTTTGGATTGGTAATTGTATTTGCGCCGGTATTATCTTTTAAAACATAAGTAGGCTTAGTTTGATTTGCATAATTGAGCAAATTGGCAGGGTCGATATTGTTTCCAAATGCCAATTTGGTAAAAGCAAATGGGTCTATAACTGCCATAGGTATTACTTTAACCGCAGCAATAGTATCAACAATTTTATTGGTAATAGATGTTGTTGCGGTAACTTCTTTTTTAGAGCAACTTGTTACAAAAACAATCAAAAGAAAAAATGAAAATACGGGTAGGTTTGTTTTTTTCATAAATACTGTTTTATTAATTATTTTGTTTAACAATTGATACCAAATTGAATCTTATGTTTCAATTTTATTTTTATACGAAAACTTAATATTGCCTTAGGACAGCAAACTTTATTGCTGGTTTAATACGCTTATTTTTCTTTAACATAATTTTATAGAATAGCTACTCGATTTTACTTCATTAACGCCCTAATTGAGTCATTAGATAATGGCTTAAATGAAGTATTTTTGCTTTATTCTAAGCAGTTAATACTTACCATACATGAAGGCACGCTTTTTTAAATTTATTTTACTGCTTTTTGTTTTTATAACGATTAAAGGATATGCTCAGGACAGTACGTTTAAACAAGCTGCCCCTTTACACAAAAAAAATATATTCACCCTTGGTTTATACAAACAACCTGGCTTAGATTCAATGGTTGATTTTGTAGATGGAATATACCGGGTGCTTAATATCAATAAACTTAGAGGTCAGGATGAAAAATTAAATAAGCCACATTATACTTTTGTGCCAGGCATTGAGTATAGTTTAGCAACAGGATTTGCGACCTCTATTAGCACAAGTATTGTACTTCCTTATAAAAATATTTTAGACAATCAATCCAGTGTGTATTCGCAATTAAAGTATACCCAAAACAAACAAGTTATTACTCAGCTTGTTTCTAATCTTTGGCTTCAAAATAATCAATACAATATTACCACCAACTGGTCCTATTTAAAATATCCTCAAATTGATTTTGGATTAGGTGCGAATAGCGCTCTAAGTTTACTAGACAATTTAGATTATTCTTATATAAAATTATATCAATCGGTTTTGAAAAGAATGGCACCTAATTTATATTTTGGACCAGGCTTAAACATCGATTACCATTGGAATATAACAGATACAACAACTAAGAACAAGCCATTGGTAGGCCTTAAAGATTATGGTTTTACGACACACTCCAGCTCGGTTGGAATTTTATTGAATCTTTTATATGATACTAGAAAGTCAATAGTGAGTCCTAAGGCCAATAGTAATTATTTAAATGTAGTATATAGAGACAACTTAACATTTTTGGGCAGTGATGCCCCATGGCAAACACTTTTGCTTGACTATAGAAAATATTTACCATTCCCAATAGGCAGTAAAAACATTTTAGCTTTTTGGTCTTACAATGTTTTTACACTTGGGGGCAAGCAGCCATATTTAGATTTAATTTCTACTGCTTCTGATACCTATAACAATACGGGTAGGGGGTATATTCAAGGAAGATTTAGGGGGGATAAATTTATGTATGCCGAATCGGAATATCGTTTTGGTATCACAGAAAACGGTTTCTTGGGCGGTGTTGTTTTTGCTAATTTGCAAAGTATATCGGAGCGTCAAGGTAAGCCACTACAAAGCATTTTGCCTGGGTATGGTGCAGGTATTCGTATAAAATTGAATAAGCATTCCAATACCAATATAGCCATTGACTATGGAATTGGTCAAGGTGGTTCTAAAGGAATCTTTATGAACTTGGGCGAAGTGTTCTAATTTTTTTAATTAAATTTAATAAACAATTTTTAGTTATGAATAATCGTAATAATGAACTTAATTCACGCAGAAAATTTATAAAAAATATTTCTTTTGCTTCTGCTTTTTTTCTTTCGGGGAAAGTTGCTGCCTTAAGCGCTTCGGAGGTAATGAATTATCGTAATAAGGTAATTTTACGTTTCGCAGTAGCGTCAGATATTCATTATGGACAACCCGATACTGCTTATGAGCAAATGTTGGAAACAGTCACGAAGCATATTAATTTATTTCATGATCATAGTCCCTTGGATTTTTGTGTGATGAACGGAGATCTAATTCATAATGAAAAATCTTTTATGCCTGTGGTTAAAACAAAATTGGATGTTTTGTCCATGCCCTATTATGTTACACGAGGCAACCACGATATGGTATCGTCGGACTATTGGAATAGTATTTGGGGCATGCCTTTAAACCATGATGTATTAATTAAAAAGAATGCCATTTTATTAGGAGATACTTCCAATGAAAAAGGAACTTACGAGTCTCCCAATATCAATTGGTTAACAGATAAATTAGAAGCGTATAAAAATAAAAAAAATTGTTTCTTATTTATACATATTCCACAAGCAAAATGGACAGCGAATGGAATTGACAATCCTGTGGTATTTGAGACCATAAAAAAATATCCCAATGTTAAGGCGGTATTTCACGGACACGAACATGATCAGGATGGATTTAAAATGGTTGAGAAAGTTCCATTTATTTTTGATGCCCATGTGGGGGGAAACTGGGGTACCGCTTATAAAGGTTTTAGAGTTGTGGAACTGATGAAGGACAATACCATGATTACTTATATGATGAACCCAACGGAGAAACTAAATGAACTTAGTTTTTAATCATTCGGATATACAATTGTTCTACCTTGGTTCTTGCCCAAGGGGTTTTGCGTAAAAATTTCAAACTAGACTGAATGCTGGGATTGCTATTAAAGCAATTGATGGGTATATGCTGGCCTAAATCTTCCCAACCAAAATAAGCCACTAGTTCAGTGACAATATTTTCGAGTGTTTTTCCATGTAAAGGATCCTTGGACGCTTGTTGCATATGCAATATTAAGTAATTTGCTGCTATGCAGCCACAACGATATTTTGTAGTTTACAAGCCAGTAAACATGGTTTCTCAATTTGTGAGTACCCATCAAGTGAATTTATTACATCAATTGGATTTTACATTTCCAGAGGGAACGCATGCAATTGGCCGCCTCGATCAAAATTCGGAGGGGATATTGTTACTTACCACCAATAAAAAAATCACCAAACTTTTATTCCAAGGAGCAGTGCCTCATCTTCGCACTTATTTAGTACAAGTAAAAAACAAAGTAGAACCAGACACCATTAAAAGGTTAGCCAATGGTATTGAAATTAGTGCTACCAATGGCAGTATTTTTAAAACAACACCCTGCTTGGTAAAATTGGTCAATCAACCTATGGCTTTATCTGAAGTGGAAAAACCATTGCACGCAAATGTGCAAACCACCTGGTTGCAACTCACTTTGACCGAAGGTAGGTTTCATCAAGTACGAAAGATGGTAGCAGCTGTCAATCACAAATGCATCCGACTTATAAGAACTTCTATTGAAGAAATAGAAATAGGACATATGAAGCCTGGCGAAGTGCTTGAATTAGAGGAAGAAAATTTCTTTAAGTTATTACATCTAAATAAAAGCTAGCATCATAATTAAGGCAATCTCCATCCTTTTAATTAGTTATTAAACAGCTTTTTTTGATTTAAAAAGTTTAATTTGTAATCAGGTTCAAGCATCATCAACACTCAAATCTTTTTTAACTAACTTTCCCATAGGATTAAAATAATTTTATATGAAAAAATATCTTTTATTATGCTGTACTTCATTGGCATTATTTTTCGGACTTAGTATTCCTGCAATTAGTCAACAAATTGATTATAATAAAGTAGATGCTATTATCAACAATTTAGTTGCCAAAGATAAATTCAGTGGGGTAGTTCTTATTGCCGAAAACGGGAAAGCAAAATTTGAAAAAGCGTATGGTTACATTGAATATAAAAATCATACGCCTTTAAAAACCAATACTATTTTTGAATTGGCTTCGGTGAGTAAACAGTTTACTGCCATGACTATTATGATGTTGCAAGAAAAAGGCCTGTTAAATTATGATGACTTGGTCGAAAAATACATCTATCTACCTTACAAAGGTATTTCCATCAGGCAATTACTAACTCATACCAGCGGGCTGCCCGATTATCAAGCTATTATGGATGAACATTGGGACAAGTCCAAAGTCGCCAACAACAATGATATCATCGAGTACCTGAATCAATATGCACCTCCAAAATTATTTGAACCAGGCACACAATATTTATACAGCAATACTGGGTTTGTTATTTTAGCAAGTATTGCAGAAAAAGTAAGCGGTAGAGATTTTATTGAGTTCTGTAACACAGAAATTTTTCATAAGTTAGGCATGAAAAGTACAGACATCAGGACTTTGGATGCTAAAGCAGCAATTAAAAATTTTGCTTTAGGTCATGTATTTGTTGCTGAAAGAAATGCATACATAAGAGCAGACTCTTTCCCTTCCTCTAATTATACTATTTGGTTAGGTAATCGCAAAGGTCCAGGAAGAATTAGTTCCACTGTAGAAGATTTATTAAAATGGGATCAGGCTTTGTATACCAATAAATTAATTAGCCAAACTACTTTAGCAGCTGCCTTTACACCCATGCCATTAAGCAATGGCACTATTTCCAATTATGGATTTGGTTGGGAACTAAGACCAAAAGAAAATATAGTATGGCACAATGGAGATAATCCAGGGTACAAAACTATCATCATTCGGTTTTTAAAATCAAAAGCAACATTAATTATACTTTGTAACAATGCTACCAGTGAGTTTGAAAATTTAACAGCTGCTTTAAAAGGATGTATGCTTCCTTAAATTGCTAAGCTTCTTATATTTTATTTCCCCAATACAGGCAATTGAATTACAGAAGCATCATGATAAATACGGATCGTAGCTTTTTTGAAATCACTGTCCTTGGCTTCGTAAATGTTCATGAATTGTTGCGGGTTTCTGTCTACCAATGGGAACCAGCTACTTTGAATTTGAATCATCATGCGATGACCTTTTTTGAAAGTATGCGCAATATCTGGCAAAGTAAACTTTACAGCTGTAGGCTTATTAGGAACAAATGCTTCTGGTTTTTCAAAACTATTCCTATACTTACCTCTCATTATTTCACCTCTTACTAATTGTTGGTAACCACTCATTAAATAATCTTTGGTATTGGTTGTATATTCAAAGTTATCGGGATATACATCTATTAACTTCACAACAAAATCGGCATCGGTACCACTCATCGCTACCATCAAGTCGGCCACTACTGGCCCGCCTAATGTAAGATCATTGGTTAAGATTGGTGTTTTATACACGAGCACATCTGTTCTTCTTGAAGTAAATTTTTGATCATCATCCATGTATTCTCTGTAATGTCTTGCTGGCTTACTTTTCATCATGTAATTATCAGAGATATATGGAACCGGTTTGGCTGGGTCGCTTATATATTCTTCATAACCGGAAAGGGCAGTGGCTTTTTTGCCTGCTTTCAAATTTCCGTGATCGCTTAAAAGGTAAGCCTCCATTTTCATATTGGCTGCTGGCCAAGTGGGCAATTGTCTCCATTCGTTACTTCCAGAGAAAAATATATTGGCCTCTTTAATTTGATCAATGCTTCCTTTGTTTTTTAAATAATAATTAAAGAAAGGAAGTTCTATAGTTTGTCCAAACCATTCGCTGGTATTGCTTCCAAATTGAACATTGCCTAAATGAGTACCATCGTTGGAAGCCCATTGACCATGGTACCAAGGGCCCATCACCAATTTGTTATTATTTTTTGCTTTTGTTTCAATGGCTTTGTATAAATTCCATGCTCCAAAACAATCTTCTGCATCATACAAACCACCTACGATAAGCGTTGCAATATTTGGGTTGATGTCTTCTACATGTTTTCTTGTATTTCTTACTTGCCAAAATTCGTCGTAGTTAGGATGCGCCATTAAATCTTTCCAGAATTGTATACTATCGCCCATCAATTTGGTAAAATTAGGAATGGCACCAGTTTGCAAGTAAAAATCAAAATTATCTGGATTGGTGAAATTAAATCCTGCTGGTCCAACTGTGGTTGGCTTGGGTCTTGGCTTTCCAAATCCTGAATAAAAAGCAAAACCATCTGCTAACATAAATGCACCGTTGTGGTGAAAGTCGTCACCAATAAACCATTCAGTTACGGGTGCTTGTGGGCTTACCGCTTTTAAAGCAGGATGATTACTTAGCGTTGCTAAAGTTGCATAGAAACCTGGATAAGATATTCCAAACACACCTACATTGCCATTGTTATTGCTTACATTTTTTACCATCCAGTCAATGGCGTCATAGGTATCCGTTGCTTCATCAACTTGGCCAGCTTTCTTATTGGGCACATAGGGTCTAATATCTTCAAAGTTTCCTTCACTCATCCAACGACCTCGTACATCTTGTATAATGAGAATATAGTTTTCCTTTAAAAAATATTTTCTTGGCGAGTTCCAGTAACTTTTAAAAATATTTTTACCATAGGGTGCACAAGAATAGGGCGTTCTTTCTAATAAAATCGGATGTTTCTCTGTATTGTCTTTTGGTGCATAAATGGTGGTAAATAGCTTCGTACCATCTCGCATGGGAACCATGAGTTCTGTTTTGGTATAGTTGTTTACTATCCAAGTAGAATCGGTTGCTTGTGCAAAGGACAAAAAAGGGAAGAATGATAATAATAGAAAAAAATACTTTTTCATGCAATGTATATTTAGGTTACCTAAATATACAAAAATTAAGATTCAACCATATCATACAAATGATGTATGAGCCCATCTGCCAAACCAATTTTAGGCACATATATTTCTTCAATATCGGCCCATTTACAAATAGCATTGTAAATACTTAGTGCAGGAACAATTACTTCAGCTCTATCTTCCTTAAGGGTATAAGTATGCATTCTTTCATCTACCGACAGCGGTTCCATTTCTTTATAAACTTCTTTTAAACTTTCTGCACTAATAAATTTCCCATCTTTATTACCATTTAAAGCAAATAATTTATTGATATTGCCTCCAGACCCAATACCAATCATATTATTGTATTTTTTGGATAGGTCCTTTAAAGTATCTTTCATCTCCTCCCAAATTTCGTCTTTTACTTTTTTAGTAAGAATACGAACGGTACCAATGTTAAAAGATTTTTGAACCACTACACTAGACTTATGGTATAGGGTAATTTCGGTACTACCACCACCTACGTCAATGTATAAATAGCTTTTATCTTTATCTAGTAGTTCTGCAATGTGATTTTCGTAAATAATTTCGGCTTCTAGTTCACCGGTAATCACTTCAATCTCAATACTTGTTTCAGTTTTGATTTCTTTGATGATCTCTTTTGCATTTTCGGCATCTCTCATCGCACTGGTGGCGCAAGCCATATAATGGTCTACCTCGTATACCTTCATTAAATTGTTAAATGCTTTGATGGTATTAATAAGCATCTTCTTTTTTTGACCACCAATATGTCCTTTTTCAAATACATCAAAACCCAAACGGACAGGAATTCTTAAAAGACATAATTTATTAAATTCAACATCTTTTCCTTTTTTAACCACCGCGCAAATAAGCAATCTTACTGCGTTGCTACCAATATCTATTGCTGCGAGTACCAATTTTTATATTTTTTTTCCTATTAAGTAATGATAAGTTTCTACTTGCGATTTGTAGGTTTTCTTTCTTACGGAAGGTACATAATTATTGTTTAAATGCTCGTCTAAAATTCTGGCTTTATTATTGTCTTTCAATTGAATGTTAATAATGTCGATTAGTTCTTTTTTCAAACGTGGATCTAAGATAGGAGTAGCCACTTCTATTCGATGATCTAGGTTTCTAACCATCCAGTCGGCACTTGAAATATATACTTTTTCGTTTCCTTTATTGTGAAATATCATTACCCTTGCGTGTTCGAGGTATTGGTCTACAATACTGATAGCATTTAATTTAGCGTTTAATTTTTCTGCGTCTTTCTTTAAAGTAAGTATACCTCGGATAATTAAGTGAACCTCCACACCGGCTTTTAAGGCCTTATATAAATGATCCAATAGCAACTGATCACTTAAAGAGTTTAATTTTACTATAATTTTAGCGGGCTTGCCTAGTTTAGCAAATTTAATTTCATTATTGATTAATTGAATAATGGTATTGCGCATGTTAAGGGAGATTAACAAGTTCCGAGTTTTACCAATGGGTTTATCACCAATTTGCCAGGTTTCTAAATAGGTAAATACTTTATTCACTTCCATTAACAAAGGCTTAGAAGCGGTCAATAAGCAATGATCGGCGTAGATTCTAGCTGTTTTTTCATTTAAATTCCCAGTACTTATAAATCCATATTGCACTAATTTATTATCTATTCTTTTTTGAATGATACAAATTTTGGCATGTACTTTCACATTGGGAATGCCCACCAAAACCTTAACGCCTTCCTCTTCCATGGCTGTTTTCCATTCTAAATTTGCTTCTTCATCAAAACGAGCTTTAAGCTCTAAAAATACAGTCACTTTTTTACCATTCCTAGCTGCATTAATTAAGGCATTAATGACTTTAGAGTTGCTCGCTAATCGGTAAGCTGTGATTTTTATGGAAATTACGTCATCATCCATAGCCGCTTCTCTTAGCATGTCTATAACAGGGTCGAAACTATGATAGGGAAAATGCAATAACACATCTTTTTGCAAAACAATTTCCGAAATTTGATTAAATTTTTTAAAAGCTGGATGTGTGAATGATTTTGGTCTTTCCTGTTTTTCTACCAACACATCAGGAAAATCCATAAAGTGCCTAAAATTATGAATATGGCCACCTGGTATTATACTGCTTTTTCTAGTAAGGTGTAATTTTTGAATTAAGAAGTCAAGCAGTTCGGCATTCATGTCTTTATCATATACAAATCGAACAGGCTTCCCTTTTCTTCTGTTTTTTATCTCTTTTGAAATTTTCTCCACAAAATTAATACCTACTTCTTGATCTAAATCAATTTCTGCATCCTTTGTAATTTTAAATACATGGGCGTCAAATTGGTTAAATTTAAAATGCGAAAAGATAACGGGTAAATTAAATTTAATAATATCCTCTAATAAGATAATCGATTTAGTGCCTGGGCTAGAAGGTAGGATAATAAAGCGGCCAATGGATTTTGAAGGAATTTCAATTAATGAAAATTTTTCATGATAAGCATCTTGCTTATTTCTCATGACTATAGCAAGATATAAACTCTTATCTCTTAAGTAGGGAAGGTCAGGTAAATTTTCAATCATCAATGGAATAATGTAAGGCCGAACCACATTGTCAAAATATTCTCGAACAAATAATTTTTGCTCTGTATTTAATTTTCGGTCATTGATAATTAAAATCTTTCTTTTAATTAATTCTCTATTAATGTTACTCCAAATACGGTTGAATTCGCTTTGTTGTTTTAAAACTACTTTCTGAATCTCATCTAAAATTGTTTGAGGAGAATCGATGATATCAATGTTTAAGCTTTTCTTTTTTTCAATGAGTTCTACCATGCGCTTTAGGGTAGCTACCCGAACTCTAAAAAATTCATCTAAATTGTTGGAAAAAATGCCCAAAAATCGGATCCTATCTTTTAAGGTAACCGATTTGTCATTGGCTTCTTGTAAAACTCTAGCATTAAAGCTAAGCCAGCTGATATCTCTTGGTATATAATTGTTCTTCATGGAATTTAATATTCACTGTAAAATTACATCAATTGAATTAAGTAATATTCTGGTCACAATTTATTAATGTTAAGTTAATAATGTGGATATATTCAAGTTATCTAGATATGCGTTATTTACACAAAATACTAGCCATGGACAAGAGACCAATGGAAATTTGCATTATTAGTGACCTACATTTAGGCACTTTTGGTTGTCAAGCTAAAGAAGCATTGAATTATTTAAAAAGTATTAAGCCCAAAACACTCATTTTAAATGGAGATATTATTGATATTTGGCAGTTTAACAAGCGCTATTTTCCTGCGAGTCATATGGCAGTCATCAAGCAAATTTTTAGTATGGCCAGCAAGGATACTAAAGTAATTTATATTACAGGGAATCATGATGAGGCCTTGCGCAAATATGCCGATTTTGAAATGGGCAATATTCAATTAACGGATAAAATTGTATTTGAAATAAATGGAGAAAAGAACTGGGTATTTCATGGAGATGTATTTGATAGAACTACGAAAGGTGGAGCCAAGTTTATTGCTAAATTAGGTGGATACGGATATGATTTATTAATCCTTATTAATAGCATTCTTAATTGGGGAATGAAGTTGATGGGTAAAGAAAAAATGAGTTTCAGCAAAAATGTTAAAAACGGCGTAAAAAAAGCAGTATCATGGATTAACAATTTTGAACAAATTGCGGCCGAATTAGCTATTGAAAACAATTATCAATATGTGATATGTGGTCATATTCATCAGCCACAGCATCGAGTAATTCAAACCGATAAGGGAAGCGTCACTTATTTAAATAGTGGAGATTGGATTGAAAATTTAACTTCTTTAGAATATTTTGATAATGCCTGGAAATTATATCATTATGATCCTAAGCAATTCCAAAATGAAATAGTAAGCAAGAATAAAATAATTAATTTGAAAGAAGAGTTAAGTGTCCTAACCAAAGAAGTTGCTTTTCAAGTTTCGATGTAATTATTTAATCAATGAAAATATTTTACGCCATACAAGGAACAGGGAATGGTCATTTAAGTAGGGCAGAGCAATTGTACCCCTATTTAAAAAAGTATGGAGAGGTTGATTTCTTTTTAAGCGGGTCTAATGCACAATTAAATACTACGCTACCCATTAAGTACAAAAGCAATGGGGTTAGTTTACATTATAAGAATACAGGAGGGATGGATTATGGTAAAATCACCAAATCGCTGGGTTTTAGTATTTACAAAGAGGCAAAAGCTTTGCCTTTAGAAAAGTATGATGTTATAATTAATGATTTTGAATTTATCACCTCCTTAGCTTGTAATTTTAAAAAGAAAAAAAGCATTCAATTTGGCCATCAAGCAAGTTTCCAAAGTAAGTTAACGCCCAGGTCCACCTCATTTAACCCAATTGGAAACCTGGTCTTGGATAAATTTGTAAAAAGTACAAATTACTTAGGCTTGCATTTTGAATCCTATGATAAAAATATTTACAATCCCATTATTAAAGAGGAAATAGTTCAAGCTAAAGTGAGCGATGAAGGCCATATTGCTGTTTATTTACCACAATATGCTATCGAATTTGTAACCCCTTATTTTTTGGCATTCCCTACATTTAATTTTGAAGTTTTCACAAAAGAAGTGAAACAAGTCACTATCAATAAAAACATTACATTTTATCCCATTGACAACAAGGCATTTACGGATCGTTTAATTAGATGCCATGGAATTATTACAGCTGGTGGTTTTGAAACCCCTGCAGAAGCCATGTATCTAAAAAAGAAAGTACTTAGCATACCCATTCTAAATCATTTTGAACAAGAATGCAATGGCGAAGCGATGAAAAAGTTAGGTGTAAAAGTGATTAAAAAAATAGATTCCAATTTCAATCAAGTATTCTCTGAGTGGGTAAACGGGGATAATAAAATTAATTTCAAACATACGCATTCTACCGCAGCTATCGTGGATATATTAATGAATAATATTCCCATCAATACTTTGTAATCTTACCATCATTTATTAACAAGTCTCCAATATGTATATAATTCAAAATCAGAAGCAAGAAACGGTAGCCTATATTCAAAACATGATGATATTGGATGTCAATCAAGAACAGGTTATTGGCATTTTAATAGGGGACTGTTTTTTTGGGAAAAATAAAAAAGTGGTGGGTAAGATATTTAATAAAACTGCTTATTTGTTAAATGGAGAAATAGTGGGTAAAATTGAACTCAATAAAAACTATAAGAATACAGCTATTAAGAAAAGTTTAATGGCTCAGGCATGGGACATTCTCATGCATGTAACAGAACATACTGGCGCTTGGATCATAGAAACAAAAAAATGGAGCAAACTAGATCTTGCTCAAAATTTAGAAGCATAAAAAAGCCATTGTAAATATTTAATCTACAATGGCCTTCGTTTTTTAAGCTTTTTTATTTTAACATACTACCATAAATAATTCGTTCAATTTTACCTGTTAATTCCCCATGTGAATTGGGTTTGTGTTGTGTCATTACTAGTACAATTAGATGCTCTTTTGGATCGGCAAAATAACTCGTACCAAAATAGCCTCCCCAAGAAAAGGAACCTTTGCTTCTTGGATATAAATTGGCCGATTTTTCTGAAGCCAAGCCAAAGCCTAAACCAAAATCATCTAAGCCATTGTATTTAAAATCAAGTTGAGGACTTATCATGATGGCAGCTGTGCGGGGAGATAAAATTTGTTTGCCATTGTACATCCCGCCATTTAATATCATTTGTAAAAAGATGGCGTAATCATATGCGGTAGAAGACAATCCTGCACCACCAGAAAAATAACTTTTCTGAGTCAATGGATAATTTGGATCTATATTATTGAGTGTTGGCCCCCATTCTATAATTTTTTGGGCTGCATTTTCGGTATATACCGTTGGCATTCTATCGGCTTTGGAGGTAGGCAAATTAAAATAGCTGTCCTTCATCCCCATGGGATCAAAAATATATTTTTGAAAATATTTTTCTAAAGAAAGACCACTTACTACTTCAACAATACAACCTAATAAGTCGGTGTTCAATCCATAAGTATGTTTTTCCCCTGGTTGATGTGCTAAAGGTAATTTTCCAAGGATCGTCATTTTTTCAAGTAAGCTCGCATTAAAATTGCCTAAACCAGATGGTACACCTGCTTTGGTGTATATGGCATTCATGATTGGACTGCCAATATCGGTGTAGTCAATCCCAGAAGTATGCGTTAATAAATCACGAATATTTACTTCTCTTTTTGCAGGTATAGTTGTATAAGTGGTATCGTTGGTATTTAGATGAGCAAGCACTTTTGGATTTTTAAAAGTAGCAATGAAATCAGACACATGTTGATCCAAATCTATTTTTCCTTGATCTACCAATTGCAATATGGCTAAACTAGTGATGGCTTTGGTTTGGCTCATGATACGGTAAATAGCATTAGGGGGCATGGGCTTTTTTGCAGCTTCGTTGGCATAACCAAAACCTTTGTAATAAACTACTTTATTGTCTTTTACAATGATCACGGTCGATCCTACCAGCCAATGATTACTAATGTATTTGTTGACGGTGGAATCTATCAATGCTAATTTGCCATAATCAAATCGGACACTTTTGATAACAGCCATGGAAAGCACTTGACCAAAACTGGCTGTAGTAAAAAATAAAACAATCGCAGATGTTAGTGTCAAATAGGATAAGCTTTTTTTAAAATATTTTTTCATAGGTTTTTATTTTTTATTTAATGGCGGGAAACCAGGTTCCAAATTTAGTTAAATCAACATTGCCGCCTGATAAAATAATGCCCACTTTTTTTCCTTTGAATAAGGGCGCATTTTTAATCGCTGCAGCAAAAGGTACCACGCAGCTTGGCTCCACAATTATTTTCATTCTTTCGTATACTAATTTTAAAGCGGCAATAATTTCAGTGTCTGAAACCAATAATATATCTGTGACATGTTCTTTAATGATGCCAAGTGTTTGTTCACTTAAGGTAGTTAATAAGCCATCTGCAATAGTAGCTACATATGGGGCTTTTTCTACCTTACCCGATTTCAAACTTAATACAGCATCAGCTGCACCTTCCGGTTCGCCTGCATACACTTTTAAACCAGGTTTGAAAAAATGAGCGCCTAAGCAAGTGCCTGAAAGTAAACCGCCCCCTCCCACAGGTGTAATAACTACGTCCAAGTTCGGAACTTCTTCGATCAGTTCTTTTACACATGTAGCTTGTCCAGTAATAACTCGATAATCGTCATAAGGATGAATAAATTCAGCGCCAGTTTCTAAAACCACTTTGGCTAAAGCAGTTTCTCTTGCTGCTTGATTGGCTTCGCAAATAATTACTTCAGCACCATATCCTCTTACTGCATCCACTTTCACTTGCGGAGAAGATTTTGGCATGACGATGTAGGCTTTGATGCCCAATGTTTTCGCAGCATAAGCCAATGCTTGTGCATGGTTGCCCGAAGAATGCGTGGCAATTCCGTTTTTTAATTGGGTTGCATTTAAACTAAGAGCTGCATTCATTCCGCCACGAATTTTAAAGGCGCCAATTTTTTGAAAGTTTTCACATTTAAAATAAAAATCAATCCCAGTCATTTCGTTTATGCTCTTGTTGGTGAGCACGGGTGTACGATGAATGTAGGGCTTGATTGTTTTTTCTGCTAATTCAATGGCTTCTTTAGTAATCTTCATTTTTCGCTTTTACTCCCCCAATTTAAATAAAAAATCAAGTATCTACTAATTTGTGTCTTTAACTTTAATATATTTATACACCCAGAAAGCGATATTAAATAAGCCCATTATGTCAAAATTCTTTTTAACGCCAGAACAAGTAGCGGCCTATCATAAAGATGGCTATGTGATTGTAAAAAATTTTTGTTCAAAACCCGAAGTAGATAAGTTGTATGCTACTGCTTTGCAAGACAATGCAATGGCTAAAAATGCCCTCGACTTAAACGACCAAACAGGTAAAAAAACCAAACTTTCCTTGTGGTTTACACCCGGCAATGATATTTTTGGTTATTTAACCAGGAGTGAAAAATTGGTCAATGGCGTGGCTCAGCTATTAGATAGTGAGGCGCCGGTTTGTCATTTTCATTCTAAGTTGATGCAAAAAGAACCCAAAGTGGGGGGTGCTTGGGAATGGCATCAAGACTATGGCTATTGGTACAAAAATCAGTTTATGTTCCCAGATCAATTAGTAAGTGTCATGGTAGCTTTAACCCCTGCAAACAAACAAAATGGCTGTATTCAGGTAATCAAAGGGTCTCATAAATTGGGTCGCGTAAACCATGGTTTTGCTGGCGAACAGGTAGGAGCTGATCCAATTATGGTGGACAATGCATTGAAAACCATGGACTTAGTATATGTAGAAATTGAAGCAGGGGATGCTTTATTTTTTCATAGCAATATTTTACACCGTTCCGAAGCCAATGTATCGGATAGCCCAAGATGGTCCATTATTTCCTGCTATTGTGCTCAATCCAATCTGGCTTATAATGAAACCTCTACTTCCTGGAAAACGCCTATTGTTTCGGTTCCCAATGAGGCCATTTTAGAGTGGAAGGCAGACTCGCTTTCTCAGGCCGATTTTTTAAAGAAAGAAAATGACCCAGCGTTGAAAGATACGGGATGGGAAAAATAATTACTACTCATTTATTTCTTAGTTTTAGCGACAGCAAATGCTCATTGATTAGCGCTGCTGATATTAAAGTATAACAACGTATGTATTTATTAGGAATAGACATAGGCACTTCTTTTATTAAGTTGTCATTGGTAGATGCAGCAACGCAAAAAAATATTGTTACAGTACAATATCCTGATACCGAAAATGCCATTATTTCAAAACAAACTGGTTGGGCCGAACAATCTCCTAATGCCTGGTGGGAGCAAGTGCAACAAGGCGCTTTACAACTTCATGCAGCAGCAACAAAAGTAAATGCAAGCTACGATTCAAAAGCGATTGCAGCCATTGGCATTGCTTATCAAATGCATGGCTTGGTATTAGTAGATAAAAATCAAAATGTTTTAAGAGATAGTATTATTTGGTGTGATAGTCGTGCGGTGGATTATGGAAACAAAGCTTTCGATACCATTGGCCATGAAAAATGTTTGGCTCATTTATTAAATTCTCCAGGAAATTTTACTGCAGCAAAATTAGCATGGGTCAAAGAAAACGAGCCAGCCATCTATCATCAAATTCATAAAATAATGTTGCCTGGTGATTTTATCTCCATGAAATTAACCGGCGAAATCACCACTACCATTTCGGCATTATCAGAAGGTATTTTTTGGGATTTTAAAAACAAAGAAATTTCTAAATCGGTACTGGACCATTTTGGATTTGACGCTTCTTTTTTTCCAGCCATTCAAGATGTATTTAGCCATCATGGTATTTTGCAAGTAACTGTTGCAAATGCGTTGCAATTAAAAGCGGGCATTCCTGTAACTTATAAAGCAGGGGATCAACCCAACAATGCACTTTCTTTAAATGTGTTGTCTCCTGGTGAAGTAGCAGCTACAGCAGGCACTTCGGGTGTTATCTATGGCGTGGGAGATACCTTATCTTATGACCAACAATCCAGAGTCAATAGTTTTGCGCATGTAAATCATACTTCGGACAGCAATAGAATTGGAATGTTGTTGTGTATTAATGGAACTGGCATTTTAAATAGTTGGGTGAAAAAAATGGTAGGCGTGAATTATGATTACAATCAAATGAATCAAGCGGCTTCCACCATTGAAGCGGGCAGTGAGGGTTTAAAAATATTTCCATTTGGAAATGGAGCAGAACGAATTTTTAATAATAAAATTTTAGGTGCTCAGTTTTCTGGCATCGATTTAAACAAACATTCTGCAGCACATATTTTTAATGCTGCACAAGAAGGTATTGCATTTGCTTTTAGATATGGATTAGACATTATGCGGGAAAATAATTTACAGCCTAATATTATTAGAGTGGGACATGCCAATTTGTTTTTAAGTAAAGTATTTACCAATGCTTTTGTGAATGCTACAGGAGTGCCTGTTGCACTGTATCATGCAGATGGAAGTGTTGGTGCTGCTTTAGGCGCAGGCATAGGATCGGGTATTTATAAAAATGCAAAGGAAGCATTTTCGGATTTCAAACCAATTCAAATTATCGAGCCAACTAAGACAAAACAATACGACGCACTTTATGTTGACTGGAAAGCACAATTAAAAAATTATATTTAATTAAGAACTAAAAAATAAATGACATGTCTGTACTACTAGGGAAAAAGGAATTTTTTAAAGGCATTGGTGCCGTAAAATTCGAAGGTTTAAATAGTGATAATCCATTAAGTTACCGTTGGTATGATGAAAATAAAGTGGTTGCAGGAAAAACCATGAAAGAGTGGTTGCGTTTTGCAGTGGCCTACTGGCACAGCTTTGTGGGCAATGGTGCAGATCCTTTTGGAGAACCTTCACTTATTTATCCATGGAATGAAAATAGCGATGCAGTTGCGCGTGCCAAAGACAAAGCGGATGCTGCTTTTGAATTTATTACCAAATTAGGATTGCCTTATTATTGCTTTCACGATGTGGATGTAGTAGATTATACCAATGACGTAAATGAAAATGACAAACGCTTACAAGCCATTACTGCATATTTAAAAGAAAAGCAGGATGCAAGTGGGGTTAAATTATTATGGGGTACTGCCAATGTGTTTAGCAATAAGCGATACATGAATGGCGCATCTACCAATCCAGATTTTCATGTATTAACACATGCTGCTGCACAAGTAAAAGGCGCTTTGGATGCAACCATTGCATTGGGTGGAGAAAATTATGTTTTTTGGGGTGGACGCGAAGGATACATGTCTTTGTTGAATACCAATATGAAAAGAGAGAAAGAACATTTGGCTAAATTTTTGCATACTGCAAAAGACTATGCAAGAAAAAATGGGTTTAAAGGCACTTTCTTTATTGAGCCTAAACCATGTGAGCCCACCAAGCATCAATATGATTATGATAGCGAAACAGTCATTGGTTTCTTGCGTCAATATGATTTATTAAATGATTTCAAATTAAACATCGAAGTAAACCATGCTACTTTAGCAGGGCATACTTTCCAACACGAATTGCAAGTGGCCGTGGATGCGGGGATGTTAGGAAGTATGGATGCCAACAGAGGTGATTATCAAAATGGTTGGGATACCGATCAGTTTCCTACCAACATCAATGAACTAGTAGAATCAATGTTGATTATTGTAGAAGCAGGTGGATTCCAAGGCGGAGGAATTAATTTTGATGCCAAGCGCAGAAGAAATTCAACCGACCCTGCCGATTTGTTTCATGCACATATCGGAGGCATAGATACTTTTGCACGCGCTTTAGTAACTGCAGATGCCATTTTAGAAAAGTCGGACTATAAAAAAATTCGTTCGAATAGATATGCTTCTTTTGATACTGGAAAAGGAAAAGAGTTTGAACAAGGAAAACTAAGCTTGGAAGATTTAAAAGCCTATGCTATTGATAAAGGAGAGCCTGGTGCTGTTAGTGGACAGCAAGAGTTGCTTGAAAATATTGTTAACCGATTTATTTAGTGAAATCAACAGCAGACGATAAGCTAGGCTTGTGGACAAGCACTTCATTGGTAGTGGGCAATATGATTGGCGCTGGTGTTTTTATGATGCCTGCTACTTTAGCTGGCTTTGGAGGCATTAGTTTAATTGGATGGGTTTGTTCTGCCATAGGTGCTTTTTTAATTTCAAAAGTATTTGCTCATTTAAGTAAAATGTTGCCTGGAGCAGATGGTGGTCCATTTGCTTATTCACAAAAAGGCTTAGGTGATTTTGCAGGTTTTTTAGTGGCCTGGGGTTATTTGGTTTCGGTATGGTGCACCAATGCAGCCATTACGGTTTCTTTTATTAGTGCACTGAGTACTTTTATTCCTGCCTTGGCTACAAATGCAGTATTGGCTATTACTACTGGGTTGGCTACCATTTGGTTTTTAACCTGGGTCAACTCATTGGGCATTTTAACTTCAGGAATAGTTCAATTGATTTCTACTATTTTAAAAATTGTTCCTATTGTTTTGATTGGAGTGGTTGGATTATTTTACATTCATTGGGAAAATTTCTTACCCTTCAATTCAAGTGGCACTTCCACCATTGCAGCCATCACTGCTACCACTACTTTAACTTTTTTTGCTTTTTTAGGAATTGAATGTGCCACCATTCCATCGGGTAGTGTGGCCAATTCAGCTACTACGGTGGCGAAGGCAACCACATTAGGAACACTCATTGCTACCATCGTTTATATATTAAGTACCGTGAGTATCATGGGTATGATTCCAGCTGCGCAATTAAAACATAGTGTGACCCCTTTTGCAGATGCGGCAGTTTTAATTTGGGGGCATGGCGCACAGTATTGGGTGAGTGCAGGGGTTGCCATTGCTGCGTTTGGTGCCTTGAATGGATATATATTGATTCAAGGACAATTGCCTTATGCCATTGCAAAAGATCAATTATTTCCTGCTATTTTTACTCGAAAAAATAAAAAAGGAGTGCCAGTGTTAGGGGTTATTATTTCAAGTGTATTTGTTTCTGTTTTAATGAGTATGAATTATACCAAAGGATTGGTAGAGCAATTTAAATTTTTGATGCTCATGACTACGTCTACTATTTTAATACCTTACTTTTTTTGCACTGCTTCCTATATGATTATGCGATTCAAGCTACCATTTAAATCAAGTAAATATGTTGCACTGGCTATTTTATTGGCTGCACTTACTTTTATATTTTGTTTATGGTTGATGATCGGTTTAGGAGCAGAAACTGTTTTCTGGGGCTTTTTTCTAACGATGACTTCGGTACCTATTTATGTTTTCGCAGTTTGGAAAAGAGATAAAATTTAATTCAATAATTAACAATACATGAGTGCACATTCAGAATCGGGAAAACTAAGTTCTTTATTTATCAAAAAAGCCACAGCTGCTTTAATTGATGATGCTCATGTCTCTATGTATTGGGAAGCATTAAATTATTTAGGCAAACCTGCCATTGAAAAAGCAATTAATGAATACGAAGCCTTTGAAAAAATTTTAAAAGACCATGGTGCGCAAGTGTATTATTTTCCTGAAGATAGTTCGGTGAATATGGATTCTATTTATTGCAGAGATGCGGCTATTGCAACCAGTCAGGGCATGATAATTTGTAACATGGGTAAAGCGGGACGCAAAAACGAACCTGCAGCGCAACAAAAAGCATATGAGGCCAATGGTATAAAGGTTCTTGGCGTTATTACAGCACCTGGCACCATTGAAGGAGGAGATGTGGCTTGGTTGGATTCGAAAACCTTGGCGGTTGGCCATACTTATAGAACCAATGAGGAGGGCATTAGACAAGTAACTGCTTTATTAAAACCATTAGGCGTAAATGTGATCACTGTTCCTATGCCACATTACAAAGGGCCTTCAGATGTATTTCATTTGATGTCGGTGTTAAGTCCAGTGGCGGATAATATAGCGGTTGTTTATTCTCCTTTAATTCCTATTGTTTTTAGAAATGAATTAATGGCACGTGGATTTGAATTGGTAGAAGTGCCAGAGGAGGAATTTGACAGTATGGGTTGCAATGTATTGGCATTGGCACCTCGAACTTGTTTAATGGTAAAGGGAAACCCCATTACTAAATCTCGTTTAGAAGCAGCCGGTTGCAAAGTAATAGAATACGAAGGTGCTGAAATTAGTGTGAAAGGAGGAGGTGGTCCAACTTGTTTGACAAGACCCGTAACACGTGATTAATAAGTTACTGAAATAATTTATTTCAGTAACTATTTTTTATTCCAATCCCATAGTAAGATGTCCCAAGGAATTCCACCATATCCAATGGTATGCATAATTTGAAAGCCTGTTTTTATATGTGCTTTCAGCGATCTTGGGTTGTCTTGTGCTACATCGGTAATTAAGTATTCATATTCTTTGCTTAAACATTGTTGATAATAACAATACATTTTTTGAACCAGTCCTATGCCACGATAAGCTTTTCCTACACAAAGTTGACCTACTAAAATATAATTCGATTTTTTTAAGGAGGCGCCATCGTAACTTAATAAATCAATCGAATCAAATAGACCATCTAATAAAGGATGTTGCCCATAACTATTTTTATCTGTTACAATTACATAGCCTACAACAGCATCTCCATCTTTGGCAATGATCGAAGGCTGAAACTGATGCATGTGTTGTAAGGTTTCTGTTGAATATTCTGCAGTTACAAAACCTTCTCTACTCGCTTCTGCTTCACCAATAAGTCGTCTTAGATTTGCTCTTTGCAGCAAACGAATACCTGCTAATTCAATTTCATTGGAAACACGAACAATTTCAACCATGTCTAAAATTTATTTGTAATTATTTTTTACTTATCTCATTTACAATCTTCGACTCTTGCTTATAAAATTATACAATTCATATTTTGCACCCGTCTTAAGCTGTGCGTTATAAATTCCATGAATGCCTGATGTAAAATAAGCAACGATACTTGCGATACCAATAAAGACACCTGCTTCCATTCCAAAAAGCTCAATGCCTAAGACAATAGAAGCGATAGAACAATGAGTAGCCCCTGCAAATACAGCTACAAAGCCCATTCCAGCCAATAGCGCCATGGGAAGTGGAATAAACCAAATGAGGATATTGCCTAAAGTAGCACCTATAAAAAACAGAGGAGTTACCTCTCCACCTTTGAAGCCTGCACTTAAGGTAAAACTGGTGACTAAAATTTTAATGGCAAAATCAAAATTTCCAGCAGGGGTTAAAAATGCATTTATGATAGCTGGTATGCCGAGTCCGATGTATTTTGTTGAATCGGACAACACAATAAATAAAGCAATAAATATTCCGCCCACAAAAGGACGCCAAGGAGCAAATTTTATTTTTGAAAACCAGCCTTCAAATAATTTGCTCGAATAAATAAATGCAAAAGCAGCCATTCCAAAAATAAGTCCAGCCAGGATGGACCAGGATAAACTACTTAATGAAATACCAGGAATGCTTGGGATGATGTATACTGTATGTTTTACTTGCCAAGCCAAACAAATAGCATGAGCTATATAAGCGGTAAAAAAACTAGGCAGCACATCTGCCAATTTTATTCTTTTAAATGACATTATTTCTAAAGCAAAAATAGCACCCGCCAAAGGTGTTCCAAAAACAGCAGCAAAACCTGCGCTAATACCAATAATTAGAATGGTCTTTCTTTCTTCGCTATTTAATCTGAACCTGCGTGTAAATTGATCAGCGATTGCACCGCCCATTTGAACTGCAGTGCCTTCTCTACCTGCAGAACCACCCGCTACATGTGTTAGTAGTGTACTAATAAAAACCAGTGGTGCCATGACTAAAGGAATGGGCTTGGAATTATTATCAGTGCCGGTGGATTGATGTGTTTCTAAAATTAAATTATTTCCTTTTTTGCTTTCATCCCCATAATAGTGATAAGCCAAGCCAATGGCCAAACCTACAAAGGGTAAAAAATTAACAATCCAAATATGATAGGAACGCCAAAGGGTAACTCCATCCAATGAAATTAAAAACAGGGCAGTAGCTGATCCAACGATACTTCCAACTAGGACACAAATAGCGATCCATTTCAGGACCAATAAAAAACGAGTATTTAATTTTTTTTCTTGCATTTTAATAGCAACTATTTCAATGATGTATTATCCTCATCTGTATTTTGAATCTTCTTTTTACTTAACATCACAATGGCAATAATCACCCAAATAATATTCACCAGCATCGAAGGATACGCTTGATGATAATAAGTGTTTAACACAAAAAATAGGCCACCTACCATATTCGCAATCACATAGGTTTTGCTTTTGGCGGATAGTTTTCCGGTAATGTTTAAGGCATAGGATCCTACAATTAAAACAGAGGCTATCCAGCCCAAACATTCAATTAGTATACTCATGTAATGAAATTAAGTTAAATAGCATAAAAAGGGCGCATTAATGAGGTCTAAACTTCCAACAAAATCCAAAATATTGCCTAATTTTAATCTTGTATGGAAAAATCGTATAAAAAATTATTAGAAAATAATAAGAAGTGGGTGGCAGACCAAATGGCTTTGGATCCAGGCTACTTTCAAAAATTAGCCAACAGCCAACATCCTGAATATTTATGGATAGGTTGTTCTGATAGTCGCGTTCCTGCCAATCAAATTACGGGTACTTTACCGGGGGATATTTTTGTACATCGCAATATTGCCAATATGGTCATCCATAGCGATATGAATATGCTAAGTGTTTTGTCCTATGCGGTGGAAGTATTAAAAGTAAAGCACATTATTGTATGCGGTCACTATGGTTGTGGAGGGGTATTGGCCGCCATGGAAAATAAGCAGTTTGGTTTAATTGACAACTGGCTAAGACATATCAAAGATGTATATCGTTTGCATTTTAAAGAATTGGATGCGTTAAAAGATACCAAAGAAAGAGCCAATAGATTGGTAGAACTAAATGTGATTGAACAGGTACAAGATTTAGGAAAAACATCCATCGTTCAAAATGCTTGGAAAAGAGAACAGCCTTTGCATTTACATGGTTGGGTATATGATGTTAAAGACGGCGTTATTAAGGATTTAGATGTCAATTTTAAAGGCACCAGCGACCTACACAGTGTTTTTCATTTAGATTAACGATAAATTCATTGCTAAATAATTTATACCAATTCAATTATTCCTTAACAATTTGGTAACATTGATTATTTCTGATTGAATTAAGCACTTTTTAACTCCTAAATTGGCCTAAGGTAATAATTTCTTAACATTGAACTTGCCTATTTATTTTCCTTTTTCAGCTAGGTTTGCCCCTTAATAAACCTACCATTTTTGAACAAGATTTTAATTACATTTTTATTTTCCTTTTTAGCATTTAATTTGTTTTCACAGACTGTGATATTAAATGGTAAATTATTTGATAATGATAATAATACTGCAATAGCAGGCGCTATTATCAAAGTAAATAATGGGAAAAAATTATACACGACAGATGTGGAGGGGCGTTTTGTAATTTCACTTGAATTGGGCAAATCATATACTATCACTTGCTCTAGTCTAGGGTATACAACAAAGGAAATTTCTGATATTACTTCAGATAAGAATTCTACCATTGAAATTGGCTTGTTAAGAGCAAAAAATAAACAATTGGCTGACGTGGTCGTAAAAAGCTCTTCAAAAAAAGAGACTGCAGCTTCTATTTTTGCAATGCAAAAAAATAGCTCTTCAATTTCTGATGGAATTTCTTCAGAAACTATTAAAAAATCACCTGATAAAAACATAGGCGATGTTTTAAAAAGAGTATCTGGCGCATCTGTTCAAGATAATAAATTTGTAATTGTTAGAGGTTTAAATGAAAGGTATAATACAGCTTTATTGAATAATTCAATTCTGCCAAGCACGGAGCCTGATAAAAGAGCTTTCTCCTTTGATATTATACCTAGCTCATTAATTGACAACTTGCTTATTTTTAAATCTTCTACACCTGATTTACCAGGAGATTTTTCAGGAGGAGCGATTAAAATTACCACCAAGGATTATCCATCACAAAAAATTTCAGAATTTTCAGTTTCTACGAGTTACAATGATAATACCACATTCAAAAATTTCTATGGTGGATTGCCTAATGATGCCAATGAAGCTTCTGGATTTTTAAGTAATTCTAGAAATTTACCTGGTGCTTATAAAAGTGTAGGTTCAAAATTAATTGTTCAAACTGCAGCCACAAAAAGCGCCATTACAAATTCTTTTCCTAACGCTTTTGGCCAAGAGATCTTAAATAAAGCAATGCCAAGTACTAGTTATAATTACTTAGGTGGCAACACAAAAGTGTTTGACAATGGAAATAAATTAGGATACATATATTCAATATCCTATAACAATAGCTATAAAACTTTTGATAGAGACCGTGGAGATTATCAAGTTTATAATTACTTATTGAATCAAAGCCATACCACTAACTATGAACAAAAAAATGGGATAAGTGCCTTGTTAAACGTAACCTACTCTTTTAAAAAGTCGAAATTATCTTTTAAAAATATTTTCAATAATGATTTAGTTAGATCTTTCTCTAGTAGAAATGGTAAAGATGTGGCAAATGCTCCAGATTATTTTTTAATTAAAAGTCAAAACTCTGAAGCACAACAAGCTGGATTATACAACTCCGTTATTGAAGGAGTTCATAACTTAAATCAAAACTGGATATTAGATTGGAATACCAACTTTAGTACTACTTATAGATATCAACCTGATCAAAAAATTCTAACCTTTAGAACACCTTATAATAATGATAAAGATTATTATTTGAAATTGGGAAATGAAAATTCACCTGAAATTAGAAATGCAGGTCGTGTATATACCGATTTAACTGAAAATATATATGGAGGGAATTTTAATCTTACAAAAAACTTTCAATATTTAGGCAATTCTCAGAAATTAAAATTTGGATCAACCGTTTATTATAGAGAAAGAACAGTAAAAGTAAATGCATTAGGATATGCCTCTACTAATGCATTTGGTTCGACTGTACCTGAAACAAGCAGTTCAACATTTAATAATATTTTTAGTTCCACAAATATTGATAAGTATAGTTTGACATTGGCAGATATTGCGACCAACTCTGTAGGATATGATGCCAATGCTTTAATGTCATCAGGTTATGCGATGTATGACGGGAAAATTTCAAATAAGATAAAATTAACAGCGGGAGCAAGAGTAGAAAGCTATACTCAAATTTTAAATACATTAAATCAAAAAGAGATCAATTTAAATAATTTTGATGTTTTGCCATCTGCATTATTGACTTATTCACTCACCGATAAATCTAACTTTAGAATAGGTGCTTCAGAAACTGTTAATAGACCAGAATTTAGAGAATTAGCTAATTATAGTGTATATGATTATGAAAATAACGTTGTAATAAGAGGAAATCCAGGATTGGTAAGAAGTCAGGTAACCAATTTTGATATACGCTATGAGTACTTCCCAAGTTCAGGCGAGATTGTTTCATTTAGTACATTTTATAAAAATTTCAATAATCCAATAGAGCAAGTTAATAAGGGCAATGATGTATATAGTTATAATAATGTTGCATCTGCTAATGCTTATGGTTTTGAAGTTGAATTAAGAAAGCGCCTAGATTTTATTAATACGCCTTTCTTTAAAAAGTTAACTTTTTATTCCAACTTCGCAATCATTGATGGTACAGTTCAATTTGGCAGCATAAATTACAAATCACCTTTGCAAGGGCAATCCCCTTATTTACTTAATGGAGGACTTACCTATACGACAACCGATGATAGGTTTTCATTCAATATTCTATACAATCAAATTGGTTCAAGACTTAAATATAGATCTGTTACCAATGGCGGTATGAATATTTATGAAAAACCAAGAGACTTAATTGACTTACAATTAAGTCAAAAAATTTACAAGGACAAGCTTGAAATAAAACTTTCAATTAGTGATATTTTAGCCCAACCATTTGTATGGTATTATAAATTCGAGTCAAATCCATCAGCTATAAGTTATGAAGCTAGTAAGGATAGAATTATTAATTCTGGAACCTATGGTACGACTAGCACTTTATCATTAAAATGGAAACTATAATTCTCTTAAAAATTCTAATAAAAAACAAACAACAAAAATCAAAAAAATGAAAAAGCAATTTTTTTATTTGTTGGGTCTGGTAATAGTTATGTTTGCGTCATCTTGTAGCAAGTCTGACACAACACCAACTCCAACTCCAACACCAACACCAACTCCAACAGTGTTTGATCCAAACATACGTGGGATCATTACTGCTAACAGAACTTTGAAAAAAGACAGTGTATACGTACTTAGAGGTTATGTATATGTTGCAACTGGTGTAACTTTAACTATTGAAGCCGGTTGTAAAATTACTTCTAAAAGAGATTCAGCAGGTGTATTAGTAGTGTACAGAGGAGCCAAGATTATGGCCGAAGGTACTGCTGCAGCCCCTATCGTATTTACTTCAGCTGAAACAACTCCAGTTTCTGGAGATTTGGGTGGCGTTGTAATTGTTGGACAAGCACCAGGTAATAATAACCACTCAGTAGTAGAAGGCGGTGTTGATGCTGCTTTTAGTGCTTTTGGTGGAACAAATGCTGCAGACAACTCTGGTACTTTAAAATACGTAAGAATTGAATATGGCGGAAAAGCAGTTAACCCAGGTGATGAAATCAATGGCTTATCATTGTATGGTGTAGGAAGTGGAACTACAATAGATTATGTTGAAGTTTTACGTGGATATGATGATGCATTTGAATTTTTTGGTGGAACAGTAAATTGTAAGCACCTTATTGCATACAATTCTGCTGATGATGATTATGATATGGATGATGGTTATTCTGGAAAAATCCAATTTGCTTTATCTATCAAAGATCCAAAATTTACTGATCCTAAAGGAACTACAGGTGACGTTTCAAACAACTTTGAAGTGGATAACGTAAACCCAGCGAATGGTTTTCTTTTAACAAGATCTCCTATCTCATTCCCTGTATTATCTAATTTTACTGCAGTTGGACCTAATACTGCCCCGGGTGCTACCGCATCTAACGGCACTATTGGTTCTGGAACTTCAGCTGATTATGGTTGGGGAATGCGTTGGAGAAGAGGTACTAAGTTTATCTTAGCTAACTCTGCAGTGATTGGTGGTTCTAAAGGTGGTTTGCGTTTACAAGAAGATTCTACCATTCAATATTTCGTTAGAGGTGTAAGTGGATTTTATAATAGCTATGTACATGTTGCAGCTGGTTTGGCTGTTGATGTTCAAACTGGTTTGCCATTGTCATCTCCTTATATTTATGATGCTGCTTCTATCTTAGCATTAGTAACTGGTTCAAATAAATCTACAGTAGTTACAGATGTAACCACTTTGAAATTAGGAGATCCATTTAACAATGCGGCTCCAAATTTAAAACCACTGGCTGGCTCTCCTATGCTTACTGGTGCGTTATTTGATTTTGGTGGACTAACTGATGCTTTCTTTGAGAAAGTGGCTTACAAAGGGGCATTTGATGGCACAACAGATTGGACCACAGGTTGGGCAGTTTGGAATAAATAATTTTTTAAAAAATAATTATATTTTAAAAGTAGCCTTATTAAAATAAGGCTACTTTTTTTAATTGTTAACCATGGATAGAAGTGAGTTTTTTTCTAAAATTGGAATTTTATCTGGGGTTGCTTTGGCCACAAGTTGTTTACAATCTTGCAATCATGAACTAGCTAAAGTCACTTATCCAGTAGATTTTACTATTAATTTAGAGGACCCTAAATATGTAAGTTTAAAAACACCCGCCAATTTTGCTTTTGTTAATGAAATCATTGTAGCCTATACTATACACAAAACTTATATTGCTTTAGCGGCAAGGTGCACACATCAGGGAAGCTTAATTGCTTATTACGATTCAGATATATTTTTTTGCAGCAAACATGGTGCATCATTCAACACAAATGGAGAGGTGATAAATGGCCCAGCTATACAAAACTTAACTATTTATAAAACTTCACTTATTAAAAGTGATTTACGTATTCACTCCTAGTGTAAATTTTCCTCTACAAATTTTTCGCAATAGTCTTTGATCATTTCTCTCACTATTCTAAACTGTTCATGAATTTCATCTTCTGTGCCCACCGCCTTGGCAGGGTCAGGGAAATTATAATGTAGTTTAACTGCCTTGGTAGGGAAATATGGGCAACGCTCCTTGGCATTGTCGCATACGGTAATGACATAATCAAAATCAACCCCAAAATACTCAGTGATATTGTTTGAAGTATAGTGCGCAATGTCAATACCTATTTCCTTCATGATGGCTATTGCCTTTGGATTTACTCCATGAGTCTCTACTCCTGCAGAATATACATTGGCTTTACCTACCGTCATTGTGGCTAAAAATCCATGCGCAATTTGGCTTCTGCAACTATTGCCTGTACATAATACTAAAATATTTTTCATACTTATTTCCCTTTTAATTTTTAATACCAAACCATGCTTAGCAACAACCTGCACCTGGCATACATGCTGCTTTTGGCTTTTGAGCAAATACCGTAACAGAGAAAATACCCATTTGAGAAGATTTAAAAGCAGCAATTTCTGCAGGGTTTAAATAATTCACTAAAATATCATCAGGAATAATAATGGCTTTTTCTTTTTGAATAACTACATTTTCAAAACCATTCGCATCAATCAATTCCAAGTATACTTGTTTTTGAATGGCTCCGGACACACAACCTGCATACATTTCTGCAGCATTTCTTAAACCCTCTGGTAAAGCACCTACTAAAACCACATCTGAAATACTAAAGTGACCACCTGGTTTTAAAACTCTAAATATATCTTGTATTACCGCATGTTTATTAGGCACTAAGTTTAATACGCAATTACTCACCACCACATCTGCAATATTAGAAGTGATGGGCATATGCTCAATGTCACCTTGTCTAAATTCAACATTGTGGTAGCCCATTTTTTCGGCATTGGCTCTGGCTTTTTCTATCATAGCAGGCGTAAAATCAATGCCAATTACTTTTCCGCTTGCACCAACGCTTCTCCTAGCTACAAAACAATCATTCCCTGCGCCCGATCCTAAATCAACTACTACATCTCCCTCTTTTATTTTAGCAAACTCGGTAGGCAATCCACAGCCCAATCCTAAATCTGCTCCTTCTACATAGCCAGGCAATTGGGTATAATCATCCGACATGATATTGTAAATTTCGGTACTGCAACCACCAGCCCCACAACAAGAAGACATATTGGTTTCCTTGTCTTGTAATGCAATTTCACTGTATTTTGCTTTTACGATTTCTTTTAATTCTAATTCTGTTTTCATAAGTTCTATTTAAAAATCAATTAAGATTTGATTTAATCATACAAAATTAATTCATTTTACTCCAACATAAAGTGATTATCATCACACAAAAAAGCCCAGTCTTTTTAAGGACCAGGCTTTAATAAATCAAACTCATTCGAATACTATGCGTTATAAGCGTCTGCTACGCCCTTGTGTAAAATTTTTCCAGCTTTGATATTTAATCCTTTTGCTAAAGCTGCATTGTCAACACAGGCTTTTTCCCATCCTTTATTGGCAATGGCTAATGCATAGGGCAAAGTGGCTTGTGTTAAAGCGCGCGTAGATGTTTGTGGAACTGCTCCTGGCATATTGGCTACGCAATAATGCAATACATTTTGTTCCATGTACACTGGATTTTCATGTGTAGTGGGTTTACATGTTTCAATGCAACCTCCTTGGTCTACCGCAACATCCACTACTACCGAACCCGCTTCCATAGTGGCTAAATCGGCTTTCTTAATTAAATGGGGCGCTTTGGCACCATGCAATAAAACAGCACCAATTACCAAGTCGGTGGTTGGTAATTTATCTTGTATCGCTAATACAGTAGAATATTGTGTTACTACATTCGCAGGCATCACATCCGATAAATATCTTAATCTTGTTAAGTTCGTATCCATAATAGTAACATTGGCTCCTAAACCCGCCGCCATTTTAGCGGCTTGCGTTCCAACAATACCTCCACCTATAATTAATACTTCGGCTGGCTTTACACCTGGTACGCCACCTAATAATTTTCCTTTTCCACCAAATGGTTTTCCTAAATAATAAGCACCCACATTTACCGCCATTCTTCCTGCCACTTCCGACATAGGCACTAATAAGGGCAAAGAGCCATCTGGCAATTCAACAGTTTCATAAGCAATACATACTGCAGATGATTTCATCATGGCTTCGGTTAATTCTTTAGAAGCGGCAAAGTGGAAATAAGTAAATAATATTTGTCCAGCTTTTATTAAAGGGTATTCAACAGCCAATGGCTCTTTCACTTTAACAATCATTTCAGCAATTGCATACACTTCTTGCGCAGTGGGTAAAATTTTTGCTCCAGCCTTCACATAGGCTTCGTCTGCAAAACCCGAACCAGCACCTGCTTTGGTTTCGATGTATACTTGATGGCCTTGTCTTTGTAAGGCATCTGCTCCTTCTGGAGTAAGACCTACACGGTACTCTTGTACCTTAATTTCTTTGGGAATGCCTATAATCATGATTTCTTGTTTTTATTTCGGTACAAAGTTCATATAAAAGGAAATATTTGTAACTATCACTTAATAATCAGTAAAAATTACCTTTAATAGTTATTATTTAAGTAAAATATAGTATTTTAGAGCTGTTAATTGCCTATTTTTCAGTAATAATTACTTGCTATGAATTTAGATGAATTGGATATGGCCATTTTGAGACTGCTTCAATCCAATGCTTTAATCACAATTAAAGAGATAAGTGCAGCCATAAATTTGTCTATGAGCCCTGTTCATGATCGAATTAAGCGACTAGAACTGGAAGGAGTTATTCATAAGTATGTGACTTTGTTGGATCGAAAAAAATTAGACCTTGGATTGGTTGTTCATTGTCAAGTGACTTTAGACAAACAAACCAGAAATAATTTTTCTGAGTTTGAACAAACCATTGCCAAATTTCCAGAGATTATTTCTTGCAGTTTGGTGTCGGGCAGTTTTGATTATTATTTAAAATTGGTCACCAAAGATGTAGAAACCTATAATAAATTTTATCAAGAGAAATTAGCCGTGCTTCCTATGGTAGCGCATATTAATAGTTTGTTTGTAATGGACGAAATAAAAACAACTACCGAACTTCCTTTATAAAAAAATACCATGTACAATATTCCTCATTTTAAAGCCAAAGACCATCAAGAAGTGTTGGACTTCATGAAAGCGAATCCTTTTGTCACGATATGTGGCATAGACAATAATGGGTTTCCTGTAGCTACACAAGTACCCATTTTATTAAATTTTGAAAACGAAAAAATAGTTATTAGTGGTCATATCATGCGCAAGCAAGAACACACAATGGCATTTGAAAACAACAATAAAGTGTTGGTAATTTTTTCAGGGCCATCTGCTTTTGTAAGTGCCAATTGGTATACTAATAAAAATATGGGAAGCACTTGGAATTATCAGTCGGTGCAAGCGAAAGGCATTATTGAAATTAAGGATGAAAAGCACTTGTACCATTTACTTGAGCAACTAACATTGCATTTTGAAAAAGAGGTTAATTCCCCTACTCAAGTAAAAAATTTATCTCCAGAATACATGGAACAAAATATGAAATCCATTGTTTCTTTTGACATTATTGTTAACGACTTGCAACATGTATTTAAATTAAGTCAAAATAGAGATGAAGCTTCTCATAATAACATTAAAAAGGAATTAAGTAATGGCAATGCGGCTTGCAAGCATATGGCAGCGGCTATGAAAAGGTAAATATTTTTTTAAAATTTATTTTTTGGTTGGCTCAATCAGGTCCCATAAATTTCCATAGATATCTTTAAAAACGGCAACGGTTCCATATTCTTCCACGTGCGGTGGAATGGTAAATTCAATTCCTTTTGAAATATAGCTTTGGTAATCTCTTTCGAAATTATCGGTGTGTAAAAATAAAAATACACGGCCGCCTGTTTGATAGCCAATAAATTTTTCTTGTTCTGGCGTGGCCGCTTTGGCAAGTAATAACACGCAGCCATTGTCAGCGCCATTGGGTTGTACCAATACCCATCTTTTGGTTTCGGATAGTACAGTGTCTTCGATTAGTTTAAATCCTAAAACATGGGTATAGTAAGCAATGGCTTCATCGTAGTCTCTAACCACAATCGCAATATGTGCTAAGCTTTGTTTCATATTTCAAATATACAATTATTTAAAATGTTTCTTTATCTTCATTGCTCTAATTATTCCAATAAATTATCAAGTCAATGGCTGCTATCAAGAATTTAATTTTCGACCTTGGAAATGTTTTGTACGACATTGATTTTAAAAAAATGAAATCCGCTTTTGAATCCATTGGGGTGGAAGGCATTGATCAACATTTTACATTAAACAAGTCGCATCCATTATTTCTAGACCTTGAAATGGGTTTTGTAAATGAACAAGCGTTTTGTGAAGGCGTGAGCACTTTGGCGAATTTGCCTTTGACCAATGAGCAAGTTATTTATGCATGGAATGCCTTATTGGTTGGGTTTAGAAAAAATAGCATTCAATGGATCAAGGACAACAAGCATAGCTTCAACACTTTTTTATATTCCAATACAAATCAAATTCATTGCAATCATTTTCTTCCTCAATTTGAAAAAGAAGTGGCCAATTATTCATTCGAATCCCTGTTTAAGACACCCTATTACTCTCATAAAATGGGAATGCGTAAACCCGATCCAGCTTCTTTTATCTACCTATTAAATAAAGAAGGGTTGGTGGCCGAAGAAACCCTTTTTATTGACGACAATGAACCAAATATCATCGCTGCTGCTTCCGTAGGGCTTCAAGTACTTCATTTAAAACAAGGGATGACGGTGGAGACGGATATTGCAGCCTATTTATAGGGACTCCTAATAGCCTTATTTTTTCTTAACTTCTTCAAAATCAATGTATTCTGCTTCAACTGGAACTTCTTTTTTGGGAGCGCTCGCTGAAGCAGTATTGGCTTCTTGGGCCTTCTTAATGGCTTCCGCCTTTTGTTGCTGCATTTTTTCCATATTGGCCCTTACTGTCTTCACCCCATTGCTTACCGGGACTACTACCTGGAATATTACTTTGTATAAAAAGTAGATCAACATTCCGTAAATAATTAGCTTCATCATACTGCAAAAATAAGGCCCTTGGCAATAATTTTGGGATATTTCATCCTGTTTTATTACCTTTGGCATAGAATAGAAGAAAATGTGAAGGGAACGAAATCGTTCCCTTCTTCTTTTTTAAGTATGCAAGCAAACCAGATCATAGACTTAGTAAATCCAATTTTGGAGCAACTCCTTAAAGAGGAACCCAGCTATTTCTGTGTTCAGATTAAAGTAAAGCCTACCAACAATATCAAGATATTTTTGGATGGCGATCAAGGTTTGCCCATTGAAAAGTGCACTTTCATCAATCGGAAATTATACCGAATTATGGAAGAAGCAGCTTGGTTTCCAGAAGGGGATTTTTCCTTAGAAGTTTCTTCGCCTGGTATTGATGAGCCACTAGTTTTGAATCGTCAGTATGTGAAAAACATAGGGCGTAAAGTAGAAGTCACTTTTTTGGATGACACTATGAAAGAAGGACTTTTAAAATTGGTAACAGAAAAAGATATTTTAATAGAATGGACAGAAGGGAAAGGTAAAAAAGCAGTCGTGCAAGAATTACTAATTCCTTTTGAACAAATAAAAACAACGATAGTTCAAATTCAATTTTAACAAACAAAAAATCAGGCACAGGTCTGAAAAAAAATTATGTTATGGCAAGTATAAATTTGATTGAAGCCTTTCAGGAGTTTAAAGACGCAGAAAGCATAGATCGCCCAACGATGATGAAAGTAGTTGAAGACGTTTTCAAAACCTTATTGAGAAAAAAATATGGTAGCGATGAAAACTTCGATGTAATTGTTAACGCCGAAAAGGGTGACCTTGAAATTATTCGTCGTCGTCAAATTAGAGACGATGATGATGTAGACAATCCATTAGAGGAAGTATCTTACTCTGAAGCGATAAAAATTCAACCCGATTATGAAGTAGGGGAAGATTTATTAGAAGAAGTAGATATTTTAGACTTCGGAAGAAGAGCCATCCTAGCGGCTAAGCAAACATTGGCTTCTCGTATCAACGACTTGAAGAAAAATGCCTTGGTTAAAAAATATTCTGATAGAATTGGTGAAATTATCAATGCCGAAATTTATCAAGTATGGAAAAAAGAAGTGTTGTTGCTGGATGAGGAAGGCAATGAATTAATTTTACCTAAGTCGGAACAAATCCCACAAGATTTTTTCAAGAAAGGAGAAAATATAAGATCGGTGATTGCGAGAGTGGATATGAAAAACAATTCACCTGTAATTATCTTGTCTAGAACAAGTCCTTTGTTCCTTGCAAAATTATTAGAAATAGAAGTACCTGAAATATTTGATGGTTTAATTACCATCAAGAAAATTGTACGTGAACCAGGAGAGCGTGCAAAAGTAGCTGTTGAATCTTTTGACGATCGTATCGATCCAGTAGGCGCATGCGTAGGTATGAAAGGAAGTCGTATTCATGGCATTGTTAGAGAATTAAAAAATGAAAATATTGATGTTATTAATTTCACTACCAATACCCAATTGTTAATTCAGCGTTCTTTAACGCCTTCAAAAATTTCTTACATGAACATTGATGCTGAAAAAATGCACGTAGATGTGTATTTAAAAGCAGATCAAGTTTCTTTGGCGATTGGTCGTAGAGGGGTGAATATTAAATTGGCTTCTGAGTTAACCGGTTATGAATTAGATGTGTACCGTGAAGACGAAGAAATTGTAGATGAATTTGATATTGACTTGGATGAATTTAGCGATGAGATTGAAACTTGGATCATTGACGAATTCAAGCGTGTGGGTTGTGATACGGCCAGAAGCGTATTAAATTTAGGCGCCGAAGAATTAGAGAAAAGAACGGATTTAGAGAAAGAAACGATTGCAGATGTGCGTCGAATCTTACAAGAAGAATTTGATAAAGGTGAATAACCTTTGATTTTTGAAAGTATATTTGTATTAGGTGACTCGTCTCGTTAAATCGGGGCAAAAAACAACAGAATGTCAGAATTGAAACTACCAAGACTGTTAGCAGCTGCTAAAGAGTTCAACATCGGTCAAGATACCTTGATTGAATTCTTAGTAAAAAAAGGTTTTCCAAAAGACGACCTAAAGGCTACAGCTAAATTAACTGAGGATCAGTATTATTCTCTGCAAGCAGAATTTCAAAGCGATAAAGTAGCTAGAAATAAAGCAGACCATGTAGAGTTGCCTAAAAATGCTGTTGCCGATAAAGACAAGGTAAAGAAACCTGTTGTGGTGGAAGTAGAAGCACCTAAAGTAGAAGCAAAGCCTGCTGAAACTAAGCCTTGGCCAGCTGAAGAAGCAAAACCTGAAGTAAAAGTTGAAATAGAGAAGCCTAAGAAAACTAAAGTCGCAAGTCCAGAATTGGAGTCGCCAAAAGTGGTTGATAAAATAGACCTTTCTTTAATCGATTCTTCTACCAGACCTAAGAAATCTGCAAAAAAAACAGAGGAGCCTGCTGAAGAACCAGCCAAAGAAACCCCTGCAAAGAAGTCTGCAAAAAAAACAGAGGAGCCTGCTCCAGCAAAAGCCAAGCGTGCCCCAGTAGATCATTCTGTTGCTCCTGAAAATGTTCATGGAAAGATTGAAAATATTGCCACAAAAAAATTAGAAGGTCCTAAAGTAATGGGTAAAATTGATTTACCTATTAATAGCGATACACGTCCTAAGCCATTGAGCCAAGAAGAAAAACGCAAACGTAAACGTATTCCTTCTCAAGGTGGAAATCCAAATCAACCTCAACAAGGCGGCGGCCAAAGACCTGGTGGTGGATACCAAGGTCAGGGCGGTGGAACAAGACCGGGTGGTGGTTATCAAGGTCAAGGCGGCGGCGCAAGACCCGGTGGTGGTGCAAGACCTGGTCAAGGTGGAGCAAGAGGTGGCAACAGAAATGCACCTCAAACAGCTGAACAAAAAGAAATTGGTCAAAAAGCAATTCAAGATAAGATTAAAGAAACGCAGGCGAAATTGGCAGGTGCCGGCGGAAGAGGAAAAAGTTTGAAATCCAAATACAGACGTGCTAAAAGAGAAGAAGCTGCAGAAAATGAAACCAATGAAATAACAGATAATAAATTACAGGTAACAGAATTTGTAACAGTAAGTGAGTTGTCTAGTTTGATGGATGTAAGCTTTGCTGATATTATTAGCAAGTGTATGAATTTAGGTATCATGGTTTCCATTAACCAACGTTTAGATGCGGAGGTGATAGAATTGGTTGCCAGTGAATTTGGATTTGAAGTTGAGTTTGTTGGATTGGAAGATGCAGAAGAAATGGATGAGGAAGAAGAAGCAGAAGATTTAGCAAATTTAGTAGAACGTCCTCCGATTGTTACTATTATGGGTCACGTGGATCATGGTAAAACTTCTTTATTGGATTATATACGTAATGCGAATGTAGTAGCCGGTGAAGCAGGAGGAATTACACAACACATCGGTGCTTATGAAGTGACTTTGCCTAATGGTAAAGCCATTACCTTCTTAGATACACCTGGTCACGAAGCCTTTACAGCGATGCGTGCGCGTGGTGCTAAAGTAACTGATATAGCAATTATAGTAGTGGCCGCGGACGATGCAGTGATGCCACAAACCAAGGAAGCCATCAGTCACGCGCAAGCAGCAAATGTGCCGATGATTTTTGCGGTAAATAAAATTGATAAAGATGGCGCAAATGCACAAAAGATATATGAGCAATTGTCCCAAATGAATATTTTAGTAGAAGCTTGGGGTGGTAAATTCCAAAACCAAGAATTGTCTGCAAAGCAAGGTTTGAATGTAGATGCATTGTTAGAGAAAGTGATTTTAGAATCTGATTTATTAGATTTAAAAGCCAATCCTAACAGAGAAGGTTCGGGCAGTATCATTGAAGCCTCCTTAGATAAAGGACGTGGTTATGTGGCTACAATATTGGTTCAAAATGGAACCTTACGTCAAGGAGATTTAATTTTATCTGGTCAGTTTTATGGTAGAGTAAAAGCCATGTTTAACGAGCGCAATCAACGTATCGAAGTAGCACCTCCTTCCACCCCAGTTGTTATATTAGGATTGAATGGAGCACCACAAGCGGGTGAGAAATTTAAAGTATTTGAAGACGAAGCGGAAGCAAAAGAATTAGCAACAAAACGTGCTCAATTATTAAGAGAGCAAGGCTTAAGAACTAGAAAACATATTACATTAGATGAGATTGGACGTCGTTTGGCTTTAGGCAACTTTAAAGAATTAAACATCATCATCAAAGGGGACGTGGATGGTTCTGTAGAAGCCTTAAGTGATTCTTTACAAAAATTATCTACCGAAGAAATTGCCATTCGTGTTATATTAAAAGGAGTAGGACAAATTTCTGAATCGGATGTATTGCTTTCTGCTGCGTCCGACGCCATCATTATTGGTTTTAACGTAAGACCAAGTATGCAAGCCAATAAATTGGCTGAAACAGAAGGCGTGGAAATAAAATTATACTCTATCATCTACAATGCCATTGACGAAATTAAGAGCGCGATGGAAGGTATGTTGGAGCCAAAAATTCAAGAGAAAATTGTGGCCAATGTAGAAGTAAGAGAAGTATATAAATTTGACAAAGCTACTGTGGCCGGATGTTTTGTATTAGATGGCAAATTAAGTAGAAACAGTAAAATACGTATTATTCGTGATGGTATTGTTGAGTATCCAAAAGGCGAGGGTCAAAGCGCTGAATTGGGCAGCTTAAAACGTTTCAAAGACGATGCCAAGGAAGTGGTTTCTAATATGGAATGCGGATTAACCATTAAAAACTTTATCGACTTAAAGGTGGGAGACATTGTAGAAGCCTTTGAGGAAGAAGAAGTGAAGCGTACTTTATAAAAAAATTAAGATTTATCATTTGGCAAACAGGGCCAACTTGTAGAACTTTACTTATTAATAAAAATATTAATGAAATTAATTAAGATTATTTTTTCTTTTGCCTTTTTAGCATTTTCCTTTCAGTCAAAAGGACAAGTGAAAAAAGTTTTAGCCGATAAAATTGTTGCTACCGTTGGAGATAAATTTATTCTTAAATCTGATGTCGACAATTCTGTTGCCGATTATAGAAGACAAGCGCAGGGGCAAGATAATATTACAATTCCTAGTAGTTGTTCATTCATCGAAGGGATGTTGATTCGTAAAGCTTTGATGTTGCAAGCTCAAAAAGATTCTCTTAATGTTACGGAAGAAGAAATAGAGAACGCAATGGATAGCCGTATTAGAAATTACATACAACAATTTGGTTCTAGAGAAACTTTGGAAGAAGTAGCAGGAAGATCTGTTACACAGCTTAAAGAAGATTTTCGCATATTGATTAAAGAACAAAAATTGGCGGATGAAATGCAGCAAAAAATTGTTGATAAAATAAAAATTACACCCAATGAAGTAAGGGCTTTTTACAATGCAATCAATGTGGACAGTTTACCCTTATATGAAAGTGAAGTACAAGTGATTTCATTGGTATTACATCCGAAAGCCAATAGAGATGTGGAAGAATATGTAATACAGCAGATGATGGGTTATAGAAAACAAATAGAAGCGGGTATTAATACTTTTGATCAATTGGTTAAATTGTATTCCGAAGATCCAAGTGCGAAAGAAAATATGGGTCAATTTAGTTTAAATAGAAATGAACACAATTTTGATCCTGCTTTTATGTCTGGCTCTTTTAGATTAAAAGAAGGCCAAATATCCGCACCTGTTAAGTCAAAATTTGGTTACCACCTTATCCAACTTCTTTCAAGATCTGGCGACGATGCTGTTGTAAAACATATTTTACGCATACCACCCATTACCAATGATGAAATTGAGGAGACCAAACACTTTTTGGACAGCATTAGAAATTTAGTTGTCAAAGGAAAAATATCATTTGGGGAAGCAGTGAACAAGCATAGTGATGATGATCAAAGTAAATTTAGTGGGGGAGCTATAACAGGCCGCGATGGTTCTACTTATGTAAACATAGATCAGTTAGACAAAGACATGGTGGTAGAAATAAAAAATATGAAACCAGGTGACATTTCTCAACCACAAGTATATTTAGATGATCGTGGAAGAAAAACAGTCAGACTGATTTATTTTAAGGAAATGACGGTACCTCATAAAGAAAATTTAAAGGAAGACTATAATAAAGTTTCTCAAAGAGCTTTAGAAATAAAAAAAACTAAGGCATTGCAAACTTGGTTTAAAGAGCATGTTCCTAATTATTATGTTTATATAGATCCTGAATTTAATGCATGCGTTGAATTAAAGGACTGGAATAAAGTGGCCAATGAAATGGCTAAGGAAAAAGCGTATTAATCTATCTTATTAATTTTATATGCAAATCACATCTTTCCCAAGCAATGAAAGAGGCCATGTACAATTTGATTGGCTAAATACATATCATAGTTTTAGTTTTGGTCAATACCATGATCCCAAAAAAATTCATTATGGGGCACTCCGAGTTTTAAATGACGATAAAATTGATGCTGGTATGGGTTTTGGAACCCATCCTCACGACAATATGGAAATTATTACCATTCCTTTGTTTGGAGACTTACACCATAGGGACAGCACTGGAAGAGATTGTATTATTAAGGAGCATGATGTACAAATTATGAGTGCTGGAAGTGGCATACAACACAGTGAGGTCAATCCCAACAGAGATAAAAAAGTAGAACTATTTCAAATATGGATTTTCCCTAAGGAGCGTAATATTACCCCTAGATATGATCAAAAATCCTTTCTTCCTAAGGACAGAGAAGACCAATTGTTAACCGTAGTTTCACCCAATGATCCCAATACTTTATTTATCAATCAAGACGCTTGGTTGTCCTTGGGCCATTTTATAAAGCCTTTTTCTTCGCAATATGCCTTTCATCAGGCAGGCCAGGGTTTGTATGCCATGTGTGTCGAAGGCAGCTGCACCATTGGAGGACAACATTTAGGCCGTAGAGACGCGGTGGGCATTAGCGGGGTAGAGGCAGTGTCCATTGAAGCGGCAGCCGGGTCGGACCTTTTACTCATTGAGATTCCCTATTTTATCGCTGGTACTTAGTTGAAAAGTTTTTTACTTCTTACTAGTAAACAATACCGAACTAATGTAAATTTGTAGCTCTTTAATCTCCATCATGAGCGACGAAATCAAACACGAGTGCGGGCTAGCCTTCATTCGACTTAGAAAACCTCTTTCTTATTATCTTCAAAAAAGAGGGTCGGTTACCTACGGATTAAACAAGCTTTATCTTTTGATGGAAAAACAGCACAACCGTGGGCAGGATGGGGCAGGTTTAGCTACATTGAAATTAAATATTGAACCAGGAAATCCTTTTTTATATAGGTTACGCAGCAATGCACAACAACCCATTGCCGATTTATTTTATAAAATTGGATTAGAAATACAAGAGTTAGAAAAATTCCAACCTGATATTACTAAGCATCCAGGCCTCATGAAAGGACATTTGCCTTTTATGGGAGAAATTTTATTGGGTCATTTGCGTTATGGAACCCAAGGTAAAAACAATGTAGAATTTTGCCATCCATTTATCAAGCGCAACTTGGTTCCCGGAAAAAATTTGGCTTTAGCAGGTAATTTCAATTTAGTAAACACCGACGAACTTTTTGAACATATCCAATTAGATCCTGGTCCTTTTGAAAAGGAAAGTGATTTAGCAGCGATGATGGAAGTGATTCATCATTTTTTGACAAAAGAAGAAACCATCAACCCCAATAAACCGAATATTGCGGACGTGCTTAAAAAAGCAGTTCCTTTATTTGATGGTGGTTTTACAGTGGGTGGTTTAGTGGGCAATGGGCATAGTTTTATTTTGAGAGACGCCCATGGTATCAGACCTGCTTATTATTATATTGATGATGAAGTAATTGTGGCAGCAAGTGAAAGAGCAGCCATTAGAACTACTTTTAATGTGGCAGAAAACGAAGTGCTTGAACTCATGCCAGGTCAAGCTTTGCTTATAGATGATGAAGGAAAATACAGCATTGAACAAATCATTGCTCCTAAAGAAAGAAGGGCATGTTCTTTTGAAAGAATTTATTTTTCAAGAGGCAGTGATGAAAAAATTTACAGAGAGCGCATCGCCTTAGGGAATCATTTAAGTAAGATTGTGCTAGAACGCATCGACAACGATTTAAAAAATACCATTTTCTCTTACATACCCAATACCGCCGAAGTAGCTTTCTATGGCTTAGTGAAAGGCATGGAGGAGTATTTGAATAAAATTAAAGTAGAAAGAATTTTAAGTTGGGGAAATGAAGTGGATCCTGAAAAATTGGAAGCCATGATTAATCGTAAGATTAGACAAGAAAAAATTGCGATTAAAGATGTAAAATTACGCACTTTTATTACCGAGGACACCAACAGAAATGAAATGGTGCAACACGTATATGACATAACGTATGGTACGGTTAGAAAAGACGAAGATACCTTGGTAATTATAGATGATAGTATCGTGAGAGGGACTACTTTAAAAGAGAGCATTATCAGAATGTTGTCTCGATTGTCTCCAAAGAAAATTATAGTCGTTTCTTCTGCTCCTCAAATTAGGTATCCCGACTGTTATGGCATAGACATGAGTAAGATGGGCGATTTCATTGCCTTTAGAGCGGCGATGGTTTTACTGAATGAAAGGGGGATGACTGATGTGATTGATGCAGCTTACGAAAAAATTAAAAAATTGGAAGCTTCCAATGAATTGCATACCGAAAACGTAGTGCGTCAATTGTACAAGCCTTTTACACCCGAAGAAATTTCCGATAAAATTGCACAATTGATTACTCCAGACGGGATTAAAATTCCAGTAGAAGTGATTTATCAAACCATTGAAGATTTGCATGAATGTTGTCCTACCAATACAGGTGATTGGTATTTTACCGGTAACTATCCAACACCAGGTGGCAATAAGGTTTGTAATAAAGCTTTTAAAAACTACATCGAAGGTAAAAACGTTAGAGGCTATTAATGAGTACTTACACTCTATAACAAATCGCATTGATATTCATTCCGGCTCCAACAGATGCAAATATCACCACATCTCCTTTGTTTAATTGATGCTCTTTGTATTCACCATGTTTTACACGGTCGTACAAAGTTGGAATGGTTGCTACCGAGCTGTTGCCTAAATCATGAATGCTCATCGGCATTATATTTTCAGGAATTTCTTTAATACCGTACAATTTAAATAAGGCTTTTATAAAACCTTCGTCCATTTTTTCATTGGCTTGATGCAAAAAGAATTTTTTTACATCGTGGATATCAACGCCTGCCTTTTCGATACATTCTTTCATGGCCAATGGCACATTTTTAATGGCATACTCGTATACTTTGCGGCCTTTCATTTTAATATACCTAGTGGCTTCTTCTCCTTCAGGATGATAAGACTTGCCTAAGTATAGAAAATAAGTTTCGTCCATACAATGGCTTTGTACACTACTTGCTAATATCCCACTTTGACCATCGGTTGAATTTTCAACAATACAAGCGCCTGCGCCGTCACTAAAAATCATACTGTCTCTATCGTGTGGGTCTACTACGCGACTTAAAGTTTCGGCTCCAATCACCAAGCACCTTTTAGCCAGACCTGATTTGATAAATGAATCTGCTTGAATAACCCCTTGAATCCAACCTGGGCAACCAAATAAAATATCATAAGCGACACAGTTTGGATTGCGAATGCCTAATAAGTTTTTTACCCTAGAAGCGATGGCTGGTATGGTATCGACTTGATTCGTGCCTGCTAGTACGTTTCCAAAATTATGTGCTACAATAATTTGATCAATGGTTTCAGGGTCTATGCCTGCATCTTTAATAGCCAGTTCAGCAGCTTTGGTAGCTAGGTCAGAAGTGTTTATATTTTTTTCTGCATACCTTCTTTCATAGATGCCCGTGATGTCTTTAAATTTTTCAAATATTTCTGCATTAGGCGTAGCAATTTTTACACCATCTTCTCCATAAAAAATATGGTCATTAAAAGAGTTATTTGAAATTACAACTCCAGGAATATAGCTGCCCGTTCCAGTAATTATTGTTGCCATTGACAGAATTGGTTATAATTAAGTAATTTTTATAAAACTAAGGTAAGTATTTAATGTGAATCTATATGTATTTGTCGCCTTTGTGTCTTTTTACTTCTGCAACATATTCTTTTATAGATTGTTCTTTTTCTTTACTGCAAATAAGCAATACATCCTTGGTATCTACAATGATAAAATCATCAATACCTTGCACCACGACTAATTTATTTTTAGGCGCATTAATCATACACTTGGTGGCATCAATTACAATCACATTGTCTGATGCTACAGCATTTCCAAAGTAATCTTTTTCCATATTCTCATAAGCGCTGTTCCAAGTACCTAAATCACTCCAACCAAAAGCAGAAGGCAATACATACACATTGTCTGCTTTTTCCATAATGGCTATGTCTATTGAAATATTTGTGCACTGAGGATAAATTTTCTCAATGGCCTGCTTTTCATTTATGGTATTGAAGTTGTCCTTTTCTTGATCAAACAACTCAAACATTTCTGGCTGATATTTTTCAAACGCTTTTAATATCGTACTTGCTCTCCAAGCAAAAATACCTGCATTCCATAAAAAATCTCCACTAGCTAAAAAAGATTCAGCAATTTCATGGGTGGGTTTTTCTGTAAAGGTTTTGACTTTATAAACGCCATTGCTTACTTCTAAACCTTCATACTGAATGTATCCGTAGCCCGTATTGGGATTAGATGGTTTAATACCAAGGGTGGCCAAAGCATTGATATTGGCTACAAAGTCAAGGGCTTTTTCTACAATTTTTTGAAAATTTTCCTGTTCTAATATTAAGTGATCGCTAGGGGCTACTATAAAAGTGGCTTTAGGATCTATTTGAGCTAATTTAAAAGAGATATAAGCAATGCAAGGGGCTGTATTTTTTTTGCTTGGCTCTGCTAAAATATTTTGAACGGGCAATTCGGGCAATTGATTTTTTACAATCTCTACGTATTCTTCAGAAGTGACAATGAAAATATTTTCTGCAGGTATAAATTTCGTATACCTTTCATAGGTCCATTGAATTAAAGTTTTACCAGTATTTAAAACATCTAAAAATTGTTTAGGAAAAGCAGTCCTACTCATGGGCCAAAATCTACTTCCAATTCCACCAGCCATGATGGCTACATAATGATGTTTATTTTGCATAAGCACTTTTATTTATAAAATTCCTTCTTTCATTAAATCGTGAATATGTATCATGCCCATATATTTTTTATCTACAGCAACCACTAATTGACTGATGTCGTTTTTTTCCATTAATGCCAAAGCGGCTACAGCCAAGGCATTTGGACCAATGGTGATGGGTGAGGAGTGGGCAATTTGAGCAGCTGTTAAATCTTGTATGCTAGCGTGTTGTTCTAACATGCGACGAATATCCCCATCGGTAATAATTCCTAAAACATTTTCTTTGTCATCAACCAATACTGCTGCGCCCAATCTATTTTTTGAAATAGTGACAATCACTTCTTTTAAGGGAGTGGTATTGACTACCCATGGTTTTGGATTTACTTGCGCCATTTGTCCAGCAGTAAGCGTTAATCTTTTTCCTAAATTTCCACCTGGATGAAATTTTGCAAAATCGGTTGCTTTAAATTCTTTTATTTCCATTAAACACATGGCCAATAAATCTCCCATCACCATTTGTGCAGTAGTAGAGGCAGTAGGCGCTAAATTATGAACGCATGCTTCTTTTGCTACGGTTGTATCTAAAACCCAGTTAGCTTGTTTTGCTAAATAACTTTCTTTATTGCCCACCATAGCAACCAATGTGTTTCCAAACTGTTGTATCAGCTGTACTAAATTTTTTATTTCAGGACTCTCCCCACTTTTACTAATAATTAAAACGATATCAGCAGGATGAATCATGCCCGAATCTCCATGGATGGCATCTGCAGCATGCAAATAAAGTGCAGCAGTTCCTGTAGAGTTTAAAGTAGCTACTATTTTTTGTGCAATGATGGCACTTTTGCCAATACCACTTATAACCAATCTTCCTTTGGTTGCATAAACCGCTTTTACTACTTCCACAAAAGCAGCATCAATATGCGCGTGTAATTCATTAATAGCAGCCGCTTCTATTTCAAGCGTTCTATTGGCAATGGAAATAATTCTTTGGTCCATAGGCGGTATAAGAAGCAGCAAAGTTAATGTTTCATCGACATTGATGGTCTATTTTTCAAAAAGCTTTGTTATTTTAAAAATATTTAGGATACTTTAATCAATAGTGAATTATTTTTGTTAACTTATATACCAACTTACACCGAAACAGCTGATTTTAAGATAATTACAGATGGCCACCACCAAAAAAACCATAAAAAAAGCCCCTGCCGCCACTAAAAAGGAATCCCCCTTTAGTTTAGCGGCCATTTTGAGTGCTTTGGAGCAATATTTTGGTTTTAAAGCTTTTAAAGGTACCCAGGAAAAAGCCATTTTATCTTTATTAAGTGGCAGAGACACTTTTGTCATTATGCCTACGGGTGGGGGCAAAAGTTTATGCTATCAATTGCCTGCTTTAATGCTTCCTGGATGTGCCATCGTCGTTTCTCCATTGATTGCTTTAATGAAAAATCAAGTTGACTTGGTAAGAGGCTATAGCGAAAATGATGAAGTGGCTCATTTTTTAAACTCCTCCTTAAACAAAGGTCAAATCAAAGAAGTAAAAGCCGATTTATTAAGTGGGAAAACCAAGTTATTGTATGTAGCTCCTGAAACATTGACCAAACAAGAAAATTTAGATTTCTTTAGTGACTTACAAGTTTCATTTTTTGCGGTGGATGAAGCCCATTGTATTTCGGAATGGGGTCATGATTTTAGACCCGAATACAGAAGGCTCAAAGAAATGATGGAAGAAATAAATTCAGCTGTTCCCATTGTTGCACTTACTGCTACTGCAACTCCCAAAGTGCAAAGTGATATTGTCAAAAATTTAGCCTTGCGTGATCCTGAAGTTTTAATTTCTTCTTTTAATAGAGCCAACTTGTATTATGAAATACAACCCAAAGTAAAAAAAGAAGTCACCGTAAAACATATTGTTAGGTACATCTCTCAACACAAAGGAAAGAGCGGCATTATTTATACACTCAATAGAAAAACCACCGAAGAATTGGCTGATTTATTAAAGGCCAATAAAATAAAAGCAGTGGCGTATCATGCTGGCTTGGATCAAAAATTAAGAGCAGAAAGACAGGATCAGTTTTTGAATGAGGATGTACAAGTAATTGTGGCCACCATTGCTTTTGGAATGGGCATTGACAAGCCTGATATTAGATTTGTAATTCACTACAATATTCCCAAGTCCATTGAAAATTATTACCAAGAAACAGGCCGTGCTGGTAGAGATGGCTTAGAAGGAAATTGTATTTTATATTATTCTCATAAAGATGTTTCTAAATTGGAACACTTTTTAAGAGACAAGCCACTCAATGAAAGAGAAGTTGGTGCACAGCTGATTGATGAGACCGTTGCTTTTGCAGAAAGCGGTGCTTGTAGAAGAAGAAGCTTATTGCATTATTTTGGTGAAAGTTGGGCCGATACCAATTGCGGCAATTGTGATAACTGTTTACATCCGAAAGAAAAAATAGAAGCCAAAGAGCAATTGGTTCAATTGCTGAAAGTAATAGAAGCATTGAATGAACGCTTTGTAGCCGATTATGTAATACAAGTTATCTCAGGCGAGTATACGCCACAATTAGGTTTATACAGACATGAAAAATTACCTTTATTTGGAATAGGAAAACAATATGATAGTTTGTTTTGGAACAGTATGGTTCGTCAAGCCATGTTAGATACCATGATTGAAAAAGACATTGAAGAATATGGACTATTGAAAATAACCAGCAAGGGCCATAAATTTTTAAAGAAACCAACCAGCTTTAAAATTGTTTTAAACAATGTTTTTGATGATGCTAATGCCGAAGATGATGAACAGGATGGTCCTGAAGGAGCAGCTACAACCGATGATGTGTTGTTTGAGATGTTAAAAGATTTAAGGCAAACAGAAGCTAAGAAGATTGCCTTGCCTCCCTTTGTTATTTTTTTAGAAACCTCTTTACAAGACATGGCCACCTTGTATCCTACTACTTTAGAAGAGTTAGAAAGATGCCAAGGTGTGAGCAAAGGCAAGGCCATTAAATATGGAAGGCCTTTTGTTAAAATGATTGAAAAGTATGTAGAAGAAAATAATATTGAAAAACCGGATGACTTTGTAATGAAGTCGGTAGCCAATAAATTCAATCATAAAATTTACATTATCCAAAATGTAGATAAAAAAATTCCGTTAGAGACCATTGCAAAAAACAAAGATCTCAAATTGGAAAATTTATTAGAAGAAATGGAAACCATCGCAGCCAGCGGTACTAAATTAAATTTAGATTATGCCATTGATGAATGGTTAGACGAATATGATCAAGCTGAGATTTTAGAATATTTTAAAAATTGTGAAACTTCTTCGCTACAAATAGCGCAAGAAGAATTAAGTGAGAACAATTATTCTTGGGAACAATTGAAAATTATGCGCATTAAATTCTTAAGCGTTGTTGGCAATTAATTAATGCGTGTAATTATTGTTGATACTTAAATAGGTATTGACTCTTTCTGCTACATTTTTTCTTACACTTAGGTAGTAAAAATTATAATCTGCGATGTGAAAATTCTTGGTAGTGTATAAAAAGCTTCCTAAAAATTGAGGTTTTTTAGTCCACAGTACACCTTCGTGATTGATGGCACCAACTACATGGGTCGTTATTTTATTAAAATTATACAAGACTGCTCCTTCGTTCAATGAACGATCTACGATGGTGTCTTTTGCATTCCAAGAAATGGGATTGGTGACAATCGAACTAAATTTTTCTTTTACTACAAAGTCGGGGAGATAGCCTTCTTGAAAAGTTCTCCAAGCGCAAATACAGCCAGTGGAATTAGGTTTTTCGCAAGCTTTTAATTGTACATAGGTGGATGGATCAATCGCCATCCCCACCACATAAGCAGCAACCAACTTCTTTTCCAGCGGTTGATTGTCAAAAAATTCTTTCAATAAACGTATTGCATGGGTAGATCCTTGACTGTGAGAAGCAATGATAATAGGCCTGCCCTTATTTTCATGCGCCATGTAATAGGTAAAAGCAGCTTTTACATCTTGATAAGCCAATTCAAAAGCGGCAATGGCGATCACCGTATCTTTTTGATCTACAGGGCTATAGGATTTAATATGTGCCTGACGATATCTTGGTGCATAAATGCGCCCTACTTCATTAAATATACTTGCTTGATTGAGGACGGCAGTGTAGTCGGTACTGATATTGGTTTTGATGTCCTTAAAAGAAGCATTCATCCCATAAGGCTTGGTAGAATCTAAATACGTAGTAGGGTGTATATAAAAAACATCTACCAACTGAACAGGGCGGTAGTTTTTACTTAATGCGGCAGGCACACTATCAGATGGACTTTTTTTATCGGGGTGGGCCGACCAATAATTTAGATTGCTGTAATCGGGTAATTCACCCAACTGCTGTTTTTCATAGATGGGCTCCAATTTAGCATAATTACTTTGAGCACAACTGCTCATCACAACGAGTATAAATAAGGGTAAAAAGTGGCGCATGAAGTATAAGTTTTTCATTTTGGCAAATGCAAAGGTATTGCAGCTTGTTTAGATTTGACAAGCTAAAGGCTATTTTGTTTAAATAAAACAGGGTATGCGTAAAAATTAATAAATTTAGGGATCAACTCAAGCCTACTTGAAACTATTACGTCATATCCCATTCCTAACAGCTGTTTTCAAACACAGCTTGACTGCTTTCGGTGGTCCACAAGCTCATTTAGGATTAATGCAATATCGTTTTGTAGACAAGCGCAAAGACTTAAGCAGCGAGGAGTTAATGGAATACAATGCTTTTTGTCAATTGCTTCCAGGTGCTTCTTCTACTCAAACCATTATTCTGGTAGCCCATAAAAGAGGGGGCACTGCGCTCGCTTTTATAACCTTATTGGTATGGATTTTACCTGCTACCCTATTAATGGCATTGGCGGCTATTTTATACAGTCATTTTGATTTTAATCAACAGATCAAAAGTTTGAGATTGCTTCAACCCATGGCCATTGGATTTATTGCCAGCGCTACTATTTTGTTGTATCAAAAATCAATCAATAGCACCATCACCAAAGTTATTTTTATATGCAGCAGTTTACTAATTCTAATCAGTTTTAAAACACCTTGGGCCATTCCCTTGGTTATTATTTTAGCTGGGGTAGCCACGAATTTTAGTAAAAAAAGAATTCCTAATGATGGAGCAGCACCTAAGGCGATTAAGTGGGGAGGACTCGTCATTTTTATTTCGCTTTTCATGATTGCTGGTTTTTTGTCTGAACAAGCATCGCGACAAAATTGGCAGTATCGAAAAGTATTAAATTTATTTGAGAATAATTATCGTTTTGGAAGCATGGTATTTGGTGGAGGGGATGTACTTATGCCCATGATGTATGAGCAATATGTAGCCAGGCCTAATTCAGAACACATTAAAAAAAACAAAAGAGACGTATTAAAAATTACTAAGGAAGCATTTTTGACCGGATCTGGCATTGTACGTGCTATGCCTGGTCCTGTTTTTTCAGTAGCTAGTTTTACCAGTGCTTTGTTGTTAAAAGACAAGGGCGTTACTTGGCAATTTATTGCTGCTTTTATTGGAAGCGTAGGTATTTTTTTACCCAGCTTTTTTATCGTTTTATTTTTCTTCCCCATATGGCAAAATTTAAAAAAGTATGCTATTTTTTATAGGTCATTGGAAGGCATATACGCAGCAGTAGTAGGTATTATGCTAGGCGCTACGCTTTATTTTATTAAAGATATGGTAGTGGAAATAGACGCATTAACTAGTTTTACTTGGATGAGTTATTTAATTGTTTTTATAGCAAGTACTTATCTTATTTATACGCATAAACTAGCATCGCAATGGATTGTATTAATGACCATTGCCTTGGGTTTTTTGACCACGTTGATTTAATTGTGTCTTTTAAAAGGTAAAAACCTGTTAATTGTATAAAGTTCCGCTTACATTTAATTTAAGCTTTCTTAATATTGCAGTCACATGAATGTAAAGCGCTCCCTTATTCTCTTTTTTTTAATGGTTTTGTTTTCTAAAACGAAAGCGCAAAATATAACAGTGAGTGGTAATGTGTATGATATATCCGGAAGACGACCCATTGAATCGGTAATTGTATTTAGCAATAACAACCATGCATATACAGATTCTCTTGGTAGATATGTTATCAATGTAAAAGCAAAAGATTCTTTATGGTTTTCTTTATTTGGTAAAAACACCCATAAATATCCTTTGGATACGGTAGAGGATCTGCATAATTTTAATGTGATGATTCATGTGACTGGTTTTGACTTACCCGAAGTACGTGTTAGAAATAGTTATTATAGATTAGATTCTATAGAAAATCGAAAAGACTATGCTCAATTTTTTAATTATAGACCTCCTGGCATTCGTTTAGGCGGGGGCAATCAACAATTGTTTGGGCCTAGTGGGTTAACCATTGGATTGGATTTAGATGAGATTATTAATATGTTTCGATTTAAACGAAATAGAAATTTACAATTCCTTCAAAACAGGCTTGTTAAACAAGAGCAGGAGAAATATGTGCAATACCGTTTTACCAAACGTTTTGTCATAAAATTAACTCACTTGGAAGGGGATCAATTGGAGCGATTTATGAACTATTGTAGGCCTTCTTATGAGGTATTGGGCTTGCTTAATGACCTGGAGTTGGGGTATTATATAGAAAAAAAATACCAAACCTTCAAAACCCTACATTAAGCTGCTCTTAAGCCCTCGGCCGTTCATCGATATTATTTCCTAAAAAAGTATATTTTGGCTATCTTCAAGCCCTAAAATTTAGAGTTTTGAGAAAGATATCCATCCTAGCGATTGTTTGCCTTTTTACTGCAGTTGGCTGTAAAGAGAAACCAAAAGCTTTTGATAAGTTTAATCCCAATGTCCCTGTTACAGTGGACATTGCCATTGCCGCCAACCAGCAAGTAGATAAAGTGGTGGAAGTAAATGGATCCGTGGCAGCTACAGATTTTGTGGAACTGCGCCCTGAAATTAATGGAAGGGTTGTTTATTTACAAATACCAGAAGGCAAACAAGTGCAAGCGGGAACCGTATTAGCGAAACTCAATGACGCTGATTTACAAGCACAATTAGAGAAAATAAAAGTTCAATTAGAATTAGCAAATATCAATGAACAAAGAAATTTACAATTGTTAAAAGCGAAAGGCATCAATCAAAGTGATTATGACATTTCCTTGCAACAAGTAAAAAGTTTTAAAGCAGATTTAGCATATACACAATCTTTAATCGATAAGACCATCGTTAAAGCACCTTTTACAGGTCAAATGGGTTTGAGACAAATTAGTTTAGGGGCATTTATTAATACGACTACTACGATTGCGACCTTGCAAAAAATGGATCATTTAAATATTGATTTTACTTTGCCAGAAATGTATGGAGCGTATGTTAAATTAGGAAAGAAAGTAAAATTGGAGGGCATTTCTGAAACCAAACAAAACTTAACTGCAACCATTATTGCTATTGAGCCTCAAATCATTGCTACTACTAGAAATATAAAAGTGCGTGCTACTTTACAAGGCAAAATGTCGCCAGGTGCCTACGTAAAAGTATACTTAAGTGATAATGCACAAAAGCCTTCTATACTGGTTCCTGCCAACGTGCTTATTCCTGAATCTAAAAACAAACAAATAGTACTAGTAAAGAACGGCATAGCTAATTTAGTTGAAGTAAAAACTGGATATAGAACAGCCACTTCTGTAGAAATTACTAGTGGAGTAAATGTGGGCGACTCTGTTGTAGTAGCAGGTATGTTGTTTGTAAGAGATGGCAATAAAATTAAAGTAGGCAAAACCCTTTCTATTCTAGCTATTACTAAATAGCTCCAATTAAATAGTATTATTAGATGAATATATCTGAACTTTCTTTAAAGCGCCCAGTATTAGCAACCGTAATGAATATTGCTATTATCATATTCGGGTTGGTTGGCTTTTCTTTTTTAGCGTTAAGAGAATATCCCGCGATTGATCCTCCGATTGTAAATGTAATGACTACCTACACAGGCGCCAACTCGGAAGTAGTACAAAGTCAAATTACCGAGCCACTTGAAAAATCGATCAATGGAATACCTGGAATTAGAACCATCAATTCTTCTAGTTCAGTGGGTTCTTCTAATATAACAGTTGAATTTAACTTAGGCGTAAATTTAGAAACGGCCACCAATGATGTGAGAGACAAGGTAAGCCAGGCCTTAAGAAATTTACCTCAGGATATTGATGCACCTCCTATTGTTTCTAAAGCAGATGCCAATGCCGATTTTATTGTCATGATGACTTTAAGAAGTAAAACAAAAAGTGCTTTAGAATTAACCGAATACGCAGAGAATGTTTTGCAACAACGTTTTCAAACCATTGATGAAGTAAGTACGGTGGCAGTTAGAGGCAAGCGTTTCTCCATGCGTATTTTCCCAGACCCCGATTTATTAAATGCCTATGGCATTGCTTTTAACGACATTCAAAGTGCATTAAACAAAGAAAACGTAGAATTGCCTGCAGGTAAAATTTACGGTCAAAAATCAGAATTTATTATTCGAACCTTGGGTAGATTAACTACAGAATCTGATTTTAGAACTATTATTTTAAAGCAAGACGCAACGGGTATAGTAAGATTGGGTGATGTAGCTAAAGTGGAATTGGGTCCTGAGCAGGAAGATCAAGGAGTTTATTTTAATGGGGTGCAATCTGTAATGATTTCTTTATCTCCACAACCTGGCGCCAATTATATTAAAATAGCAGATGAGTTTTACAAAAGATTGGAAGAGGTTAAAAAGAGCAATAAGTCAGATATTGAATTTGCGGTGCCTATTGACAATACAAAAAGTGTACGTCGGGCTTTGCAAGAAGTAAAAGAGACTATTTTTATTTCTTTTTCTTTGGTTGTATTGGTGATCTTTTTCTTTTTTAGAAACTGGTTAATTGCAATAAGACCTTTGATTGATATTCCTATTTCATTGATTGCTACTTTCTTTATTATGTACATAGCTGGCTTCTCCGTAAATGTATTAACACTGTTAGCAATTGTACTGGCCACGGGGTTGGTGGTGGATGATGGAATTGTGGTCACGGAAAACATTTTTAGAAAAATAGAAGAAGGGTTGCCATTAAAAGAAGCTGCTAGAGAAGGAAGTAAAGAAATTTTCTTTGCTGTTATTTCAACTTCTATTACACTCGCGGTGGTATTTATGCCGGTGATCTTTTTACAAGGTTTTATAGGCTCCTTATTTAAAGAATTTGGTGTAGTAGTGGCCAGTGCCGTTTTGGTGTCCGCTTTTGTATCCTTAACCATTACGCCTGTATTGAATGTGTACTTAAATAGAAAAGACGGCAAGCATGGTAAATTTTATGAGCGCACCGAACCCTTCTTTAAAGGATTGGAAGCTGGCTATAAAAATTTATTAAATAAATTTTTGAAACTGCGCTGGATGGCTTGGGTAATTATTGTTGCTTGTATTGGAATCATATTTGTCATTGGAAAAAATATACAAAGTGAGCTAGCGCCTATTGAAGACAAAGGCATGGTAAGATATACTTTAACTGCTCAAGAGGGAACCAGTTATGAGGACATGAAAGGGAATTTGTTAAAAGTAATTCGCTTATTACAAGATTCAATCCCCGAGCAAGCTTTTACTTGGGGCAGTGTACCAGGTTATGGCGGCAATAGTGGCAACAGCTCCTCTTCGGGGCGACTTGGGTTTGTGCCCATTGAAAATAGAAAACGATCTCAAACCGAAATCGTAAACGATTTAAATAAAAGGTTCAAGAAATTTAGAGATGTAAGAATATTTTCCATCGAAGAGCAAACTATTTCAGTGGGAATGATGTCGAGGGGTTCTTTGCCTGTTCAATTTATTATTCAAAATTTAGATTTTGCAAAAATTCAAACAGTTATTCCTAAATTTTTAGAAGCCGCTAGAAAAGACAAGACTTTCCAAAACGTAGATGTTAACTTAAAATTCAACAAGCCTGAATATGATTTAAACATCGACAGAATGCGTGCTAGAGATTTAGGTTTAACCACAGCGGATATTTCACAAGCCTTGCAGTCTGCATTTAGTGGGGCACGTTCGGCTTATTTTATCATGAATGACCGCCAATACCAAGTAATTACGCAGGTAGTAAGAGGCGATAGGACTACACCAACAGACATTAACAAAATTTATTTAAGAAACAATAGAGGAGAAAGTATTCCTATTTCAAGTGTATTAAAAGTGGTAGAGAATAGCAATCCTCCTAATCTATATCATTACAACAGATTCAATTCAGCAACGATGTCTGCTTCCTTGGCCGAAGGCAAGACCATTGGTGACGGAGTAAATGCAATGAATAGTATCGCTAAAAATTTGTTAGACGAAAGTTTTCAAACTGCTTTAAGTGGTCCATCAAGAGACTACGCAGAGAGTTCTTCCAATATTGCTTTTGCACTGATACTTGCACTCATTTTAATTTATTTAGTATTGGCTGCTCAATTTGAAAGTTTTAAGGATCCATTTATTATTATGCTTACAGTGCCATTGGCCATTGCAGGAGCACTCTTGTGCTTATGGATGTTTGGTCAAACATTAAATATCTTCTCTGAAATTGGCATTATCATGCTTATTGGCTTGGTGACCAAAAATGGTATCTTGATTGTTGAATTTGCGAATAAGAAAAGAGAAACAGGTTTAACTTTAAAGGCGGCAGTGTTGGAAGCAGCAGCTCAAAGATTCAGACCTATCTTAATGACCAGTTTGGCAACTGCATTAGGTGCATTGCCAATTGCAATCAGTTTAGGTGCTGCAGCAACCAGTCGTAAGCCTTTAGGTACCGTAGTAGTAGGTGGCTTGATATTTTCTTTAGTACTGACTTTATTTGTTATTCCTGCAGTGTATACTTATTTGTCTGGAAAGAAAGACCATCAAGAATAAGAATAAAGTATTGGAAGTAGTATTAAAAATTATGCTCAATACAAGAACTCGTTGGATTTTTTTATCATCCATCTTATTGGGAGTTGGTGGATGTAATTTTTCCACCAATTCTTTAAAAAATAGTGCTAGTTGGACCTTCAATACTTTTATTAAAGTAGATTCTGTTAATCCAATTTTAACACCCACGGCTACTAGTATTTTATTTTGCCCCGTTCAAAATACCAATGTGTATTGGGAATCAAAAAATGTTTTAAATCCTACCGCCTTGGTCAAAGATGGGAAAGTGTATTTAATCTATAGAGCGCAGGACAGTGCAATGACTTCTCGTTTGGGCTTGGCTATAAGTGAAGACGGCATTCATTTTAAAAAAACTGGAGCGCCTATTTTTTATCCTGCCAAAGATTCTTTTTATAAATACGAATGGAAAGGTGGAGTAGAAGATCCTCGCATTGTGGCTACTCCCGATGGCCATTATTTATTAACGTATACTTCCTATGATGGCAAAACGGCCCGCCTGTGTTTTGCTATAAGTACAGATCTAGCACATTGGGAAAAAAGAGGACCCGTTTTATCATCCCAAAAATACATTCATGCTTGGTCTAAGTCGGGTGCAGTGGTGGTGGAAAAAAAAGGAGACAAAATGGTGGCTAAAAAAATCAATGGAAAGTATTGGATGTATTTTGGAGATACCGATTTATTTATGGCGTATTCGACTGATTTATTACATTGGGAACCTCTGGAGAATGAAGAAAGTAAAAAGTTAGTGCCTGTGTTACAACCGCGTGCTGGTTATTTTGACAGCCGTTTGGTAGAGCCGGGTCCTTATGCGTTATACACTTCCAAGGGGATTGTCTTAATTTATAATAGCAGTAATGCAGCGAATAACAATGATACTAGTTTACCTAAGTATACTTATTCGGCGGGGCAAGCTTTATTTGATTCTAGTAATCCTTTTAAATTAATAGATCGAACTAATCATTATTTTATACACCCTGATAAGCCTTATGAATTGATAGGGGAGGTGAATAATGTTTGTTTTGTGGAGGGCTTAGTTTATTTTAAGAATAAATGGATTTTATATTATGGCACGGCCGATTCTAAAATTGCCATGGCCATAGCGCAGCCTTAATTATTTTCTTATAATTTTTGCCGCTAAAAATTGGGCAGTTATTTTTTGAACACCTTCTACATCTTTAGATACCAGTGGAGAAGCTATTACATGGTTCCCTGTATTGGGCATGGCTTGTAATAATTTTAAACTGTCGGGAGTACTTATTTCTGAAAACATTTTTTTGATGGCAGTTACTTTAACTACATTGTCTTGATGTGCTTCGTCTTTGTAGTAGAATAAGGTTAAGCAAGGTTGATGTACTTTTTCAAATAACTTTTTATTCATCGTGGCCTTAATTAGATTCTGTAATTCTACTGTAGCTTCTAATCGATAATGCGGGCTCCAATATTTGGGATAATCTTTATTCGTATATTTTACATCATTAAAGTTTCCATTTTGAACCAGTCTTGCCAATTGCAAGCCCCAGGGAATGTTTAATAAGGAAGCACTTAGTTTATTAATTTCTATATTGGGTGAATACATAATTAGGCCTGCAATTTCTGGATAGCTTGCGGCCAATTGAAGGGACAAAGTTCCTCCAGTAGACGTACTCATTAGGATTACTTTTTTACCTATTTTTTTTCCTATGGCATAGGCTTCTTTGGCAGATTCCCAAAAATTTTCGGCCGTAAGATTTTGCATGAGATTGGAGCCAGACATGCCATGTTCTGCCAATCTGGATAAGTATAAATTACAATGGAACTGTTTGGCTATGTTTATATGCACTGGGTCGCCTTCCATTTGACTGGCGCTAAATCCATGCAAATAAACAATGGCATATTCAGTAGGCGCGTGGGTGGTATCTGCCCAAATAATTTTAGCTTGATTATTGGGTTTAATTTTTCGACTACTTTCAATGCTACTTACATAAGCATCGATGGGAATTTGATCTGAAATGGCCGGAAGTACATCGTCAAAATAGGGCTTTGCTGGGTGCGGTCCCAGTAGATAAATGCCAACAATGTTGATTAGAATTCTAAAACTAAAAACCAACTTGCGCATTTACATTCATTTGAGCTAAAACTAGGTGAATTGCCTTGTTTTAAAAAAAAATTTTATGTACCTTAAATTTCTAAAATGTTAGTATGTCTCAAAATAGATTTCTTTCCTTGGACGTATTTAGAGGGATGGTCATTTGCTTAATGATTATTGTGAATACACCGGGTGACGGGGCGGCTACTTTTGCTCCTTTTTTACATGCTAAGTGGGATGGATTTACACCCACCGATTTAGTGTTTCCATCTTTTTTATTCGCGGTAGGAAATGCGATGAGCTTTGTTTTACCTAAATGGGAAAAGCTAAATAATTCAACGGTGCTTTTTCGAATTACAAAAAGAACCGTACTTATATTTTTATTAGGATACCTCATGTATTGGTTCCCTTTTACAGGTCCATTAAGCGATACACGTATTTTAGGAGTGCTACAAAGAATAGCACTTTGTTATGGAATTGCTTCCATCATTGCTTTATACATGCACGAACGCGTGCTAATGATTTTGTCTGCATTAATTTTAATTGGCTATTGGTATATGACGATGGCCTATGGTGCTCCTGCCGATCCATTAAGCATGACCGGTAATATTGGTATTGGTTTTGATAAGTGGTTGATGGGTGAAAATCACATGTACCATGGCGAAGGGATTGCATTTGATCCCGAAGGTTGGATAAGCACTTTGCCCGCAATTGTAAATGTGTTGATTGGTTATCGAGTAGGAAAATTTATCCAAGAAAAAGGCAAAACCTACGAAGGGCTCACGCATTTATTAATGTGGGGGGCTGGCTTTGTTTTTTTGGCGTTTATGTGGAATTATCAATTTCCCATCAATAAAAAATTATGGTCAAGTTCTTTTGTGTTATTAACGGTGGGCTTAGATATGATTATTTTGGCCACTATTATTTACCGCATTGAATTGCATCACCAACATCAGTTTACCCGCTTTTTCGAGGTTTTTGGTAAAAACCCATTGATCATCTACCTATTCTCTGAACTCTTGGTCACCTGCCTACATCTGATTTCTATAGGGGATCAGTCCTTATTTGAGTGGATTTATGAAAACAGCTTTGCACATTTAGCCCCTTATTGGGCCTCTTTGGCATTCGCCCTTTCCTATATGCTTGTTTGCTGGTTATTGGGTTATATATTAAATAAATATAAGATATATATTCGAGTGTAAATCTTATTACTCCATTTTTTCCCTTTTGTTTTTTTTAGGAGTTTAAACAATGTACCTTTGCAGCCTCAAAACAGTACATGGAAATAAGAAACATCGCTATTATCGCTCACGTTGACCACGGCAAAACCACCTTGGTAGATCGTATTTTACACGCTACAAAAGTATTCAGAGACAACCAGGAAACTGGGGACTTAATTATGGATAGCAATGAGCTAGAACGTGAAAGAGGAATTACCATCTTAAGTAAAAACGCATCTGTTACCTATAACGGAGTTAAAATTAACGTAATCGATACCCCAGGTCACTCTGACTTTGGAGGGGAAGTAGAGCGTGTATTGAAAATGGCAGATGGGGTTTGTTTGTTGGTAGATGCTTTTGAAGGGCCCATGCCACAAACACGTTTCGTTTTACAAAAGGCATTACAATTGAATTTAAAACCCATTGTAATTATCAATAAAGTAGATAAAGAAAACTGTCGTCCAGACGAAGTGCATGATGCGGTATTTGAATTGTTTTTCAATTTAGATGCTACCGAAGAACAATTGAATTTTCCTACTTTTTATGGTAGTGGAAAAAATGGTTGGTTCAATGACAGTTTAACGCAATGTGAAGATATATTTCCTTTAATGGATGGTATCTTAAAATATGTTCCAGGACCTGATGTGAAAGAAGGACATACGCAAATGCAAATTACTTCTTTGGATTATTCTTCTTTCTTAGGTCGTATTGCGATTGGTAAAGTAGAAAGAGGCACCATCAAAGAAGGTCAAAATATTGTATTGGTAAAAGCGGACGGAAGTTTAAAGAAAAATAAAGTAAAAGAATTATACGTATTTGAAGGAATGGGCAAACGTAAAGTAACAGAAGTAGTTTCTGGTGATTTATGTGCTGTGGTGGGTTTAGATGATTTTAGTATTGGTGATACCATTGCTGATCCTGAAAATCCAGAAGCATTGCCTGTAATTAGTGTAGATGAACCTACCATGAGTATGACTTTTAGCATTAACAATTCTCCTTTCTTTGGTAAGGAAGGTAAGTTTGTAACTTCTCGCCACATTCGTGATCGATTGATGAAAGAAACAGAAAAGAATTTAGCATTGCGTGTAGAAGAAACAGACAGTGCCGATAGTTTCTTGGTATTTGGTCGTGGTATATTACACTTAGGTGTTTTGGTGGAAACCATGCGTCGTGAAGGCTATGAGTTAACAGTAGGCAATCCTCAAGTTTTGGTAAAAGATATTGATGGCAGAAAAAATGAGCCATTTGAAATATTAGTAGTGGATGTTCCATCAGATTATAGTGGTAAAGTAATTGATTTAGTTACCCAAAAGAAAGGGGAGATGTTAATTATGGAAACCAAAGGAACCATTCAACATTTAGAGTTTGACATCCCTTCAAGAGGATTGATTGGACTACGTTCTCAGATGTTAACCCAAACTGCTGGTGAAGCGGTTATGGCGCACCGTTTTAGCGAATACAAGCCTTGGAAAGGGCCTATTCCTGGAAGAAGCAATGGGGTATTGGTAGCCAAGTTTTCCGGATTAACTACTGCCTATTCCATAGATAAATTACAAGACAGAGGTCGTTTCTTTATTGAACCAGGTGAGGAAATTTATGCAGGCCAAGTATTGGCAGAGCATATTAAGCCAGGCGATTTAAACATCAACGCTGTCGAGATGAAAAAATTAACCAACCACCGTGCAAGCGGAAGTGATGATAGTGTACGTATCACTCCTAAAGTACAATACACTTTAGAAGAGTGTATGGAATACATTCAATTTGATGAGTGTATTGAAGTCACTCCTAAGTCGGTTCGTATGCGTAAATCTATTTTAGACGAAAACAATAGAAGTAAAGCCACCAAGGCAGCGTCGAATTAATTATTGTATTTTGTCAATTTTTCTTTGAAAAAATAAATTGACAAAATACTTTGCAATGATTTTATAAAAAAAGAGTCCCGATTTATCAGGACTCTTTTTTATTTAGATAAGGTAAGCCTTTAAATTTTATAAGATATATTAGATGGGTTTGTTCAAGGCCTTCCACAAAATATCTTTCAATTCTACTAAGTTTTTTTGTGTGGCGGAAGATATAAAAATATGTGGAATATTTGTAGGAAGCTCTTTGGTGATAGCGTCTGTTAATTCCTGATCCAATAAATCTGCTTTGCTAATAGCTATAATAAATTCTTTTTGAAGCAACTCTGGATTGAATTGTTCCAATTCATTTTTTAAAATTTCAAATTCTTTTTTATGATCATTGGAATCTGCAGGGATTAAAAATAATAAAACGGCATTGCGTTCAATATGTCTTAAAAATCGATGGCCCAATCCTTTGCCTTCTGCAGCCCCTTCAATAATACCTGGTAAATCAGCAATACAAAATGAAAGGTTGTTGCGGTATTCCACCATGCCTAATTGAGGTGTTAGGGTAGTAAATGCGTAATTGGCAATTTTTGGTTTGGCAGCGGTAATTACCGATAACAAAGTGGATTTTCCAGCATTCGGGAAACCAACCAAGCCTACATCGGCCAATACTTTTAGTTCAATATTTCTCCAGCCTTCTAGGCCATCTTCTCCAGGTTGAGCATATTCTGGAACCTGTTGTGTAGGGGTTGCAAAATTGCTATTTCCAAGGCCACCTCGCCCTCCTTTGACCAATATTACTTCTTGTCCATCCTTCAATATTTCAGCTTCTACTTTACCCGTAAGCTCATCCCTAGCAATGGTTCCCAAAGGCACTTCGATAATGATGTCTTGACCATCTTTCCCGGTACATTTGTTTTTACTTCCATTTTCTCCATCTTCTGCAATCACATTTTTGTAATAGCGTAAATGAAGTAAAGTCCAAAGTTGAGCATTGCCTCTTAGAATAATATGACCACCACGGCCACCATCACCTCCATCTGGGCCGCCTTTCGCAGTTAATTTATTGCGTAAAAAATGCTTGCATCCAGCTCCGCCATGCCCGCTGTGACAAAAAATTCGGATGTAATCAATAAAATTGTTTCTTTCTGACACTTTGTTGTAATGAATGGCAAAGTTAACTAAATCTGTTGGCTAAAGCAGGATTATTATAGCAACTAGTTAGGAGGGGACAGGGTTGACAGAAGCAAGTAAGGATTTCGAATTTTATTTATTGGCTTTTAATCCATCAATTAAAATAGCTACCATATTTTGTTCTAGTTCGACAGCATTTATTTTTTTAGTAGATCTGTGCCAGCTTTCAATGCCACTTACTGCATGTAAAAATATTAATACAACGGTAGGAGCATCTATGGATTTGATTTCTTTATTTCTAATGCCTTCTTCAATAATGGCTGCAATCCTTTTGCGGTATACTCTTCGTTGATTTTGATAGTTGGATAAATAAGGATCTGACAAATGTTTCCATTCTCTGTCACTTACATATACTTCTTCATAATGATGAATCATCTCACTAATGTGAAAGCGCAATAATTTTTCCATTTTCTGAAGGGAGCTGATGGGTTCAGACTCAATCTCATCCATCTTTAATACAAATCGATTGGCCACATTAAAAACCAATTCATGAAGCAATTCACTTTTTGATTTAATATGATTGTATAAACTTGCTGCTTCTACGCCCACCGCTTCTGCTAAGTCACGCATGCTTGCTGCTTTATATCCTTTTTCTCTAAAAAGAGTGGCCGCTTTACTAACGATTACATCTTTTCTAGATCCGTTTTTCTCCGTTTTAATTCTGGCCATAAGACTTAAAATATTATCATTTGTTAGTACAAAATTATAGAATTATTTCTCTTATTGGCTTGTCTATTTTAATAAAATTGCCTTTTTCGTTAGTTTTTTGATTATCAGGTACTTAGAACAAATAAACGTTCGTTCCTTTTTCAAAAGCCTACTTAACTGTAAAAATCGTAGTTTCGCAGCTGAAAATTAAATAGTTAAACATGTCATTAGTTGTAGTTGGATCCATGGCCTTTGATGCCATCGAAACCCCTTTCGGGAAAAGTGATAAAATAATTGGTGGAGCTGCAACTTATATTGCATGGTGTGCTTCTAACTTTACCAATGTCAAACAAATTTCTGTAGTGGGAGGTGATTTTCCACAGTCCGAATTAGATGCGCTTACTGCGAGAGGCGTAGATTTAGAAGGTGTACAAATTAAGAAAGACGAAAAAACATTTTTCTGGAGTGGCAAGTATCATTTAGATATGAACACGCGTGATACTTTGGAAACTCAATTGAATGTGTTGGAAAATTTCCAACCGGTTGTTCCAGACAGTTATCAAGATTGCGAAATTTTAATGTTAGGTAATTTGGTACCAGGGGTACAAAGTAGTGTGATAAAGCAAATGAAAAAACGTCCTAAATTAATCGTCATGGATACGATGAATTTTTGGATGGAAATTATGATGGATGATTTATTACACACCATTAGTTTGGTAGATGTTTTAATGGTTAACGATAGTGAAGCCCGTCAATTGAGTGGAGAATACAGTTTGGTAAAAGCGGCCAAGAAAATTATGAAAATGGGTCCTAAGTATTTGATTATAAAAAAGGGAGAACATGGAGCACTTTTGTTTCACAATACCGAAGTGTTCTTTGCACCTGCTTTGCCATTAGAAGAAGTGTTTGATCCTACAGGTGCTGGAGATACTTTTGCTGGTGGATTTGTTGCACACTTGGCAAAAACAAAAGACCTTTCATTTAATAATATGAAGTCGGCCATTATTGTGGGTAGTGCTTTGGCTAGTTTTTGTGTAGAGAAATTTGGAACACAACGGTTAACTGAAATTAACGAAGCGGATATCAAAGAACGCATACAATCCTTTGTTCAGTTGGTCAATTTTGATATTGAATTAGTATAAATTAGTATAAAGAATGAAAGTTGCAGTTGTCGGTGCTACTGGGCTAGTAGGCACAAAAATGTTACAAGTACTAGCAGAAAGAAATTTTCCTGTCACTGAGTTAATCCCAGTGGCCTCTGCTCGTTCGGTGGGCAAGGAAGTTGTTTTTAAAGGCAAGGCTTATAAAATAGTGGGCATGGAAGCGGGCATTGCTGCTCAACCAGCGGTGGCTATATTTTCTGCAGGTGGTGGCACTTCCTTAGAGTGGGCGCCTAAATTTGCAGCAGCTGGTATTCGGGTAATTGACAATTCTTCTGCTTGGAGAATGGATCCTACTAAGAAATTGGTGGTGCCCGAAGTAAATGCATCTGTATTAACTGCGCAGGATTTAATCATTGCCAATCCCAATTGTTCTACCATTCAAATGGTGGTGGCTTTGCAACCCTTGCATACAAAATATAAAATTAAAAGAGTGGTTGTTAGTACCTATCAAAGTGTAACAGGTACGGGAAAGAAAGCTGTAGATCAAATGATGGAAGAAAGAAAGGGCAGCAAATTAGCTGCCACTGACATGGCTTATAAATATGCGATTGATTTAAATGCCATTCCGCAAATTGATTTGTTCTTAGAAAACGGATACACGAAAGAGGAAATGAAAATGGTCAAAGAAACTTGCAAAATTATGCAAGACGATAGTATTAAAGTAACTGCAACTACTGTTCGTATTCCAGTAATGGGTGGACACAGTGAAAGTGTGAATGTAGAATTTGAAAATGAATTTGATTTAAATGAATTGATTGCTGAATTGGCTGCTGCCCCAGGCGTTGTGGTGCAACAAAATGACGGAGAACAATTTTATCCCATGCCTTTATGGGCACATGAAAAAGATGAAGTGTTTGTAGGACGTTTGCGCCGTGATGAAACACAAGCAAAAACATTAAACATGTGGATTGTGAGTGATAACCTTCGTAAAGGAGCAGCTACCAATGCCGTTCAGATAGCTGAGTACTTGGCTTCGAAGGGAATTATTTAACAAGCTCAATAAAGTCTGCTTCCGTTATGATTTTGATGGAGGCTATTTTTTTGGCTTTCTCTAATTTACTACCAGCATCATCGCCTACCACTAAATAATTTAATTTACTACTTACTCCACTTAGAATATGCCCGCCACCTGCTTCTACCATGGCTTCTGCATCGGAGCGTTTTAATTGAGTGAGGGTGCCGGTAAATAAAAAATTAAGGCCAGTTAAATTTCCATCTACCGCTTTGGTATTGGTTTGAATCATATTTAAGCCCAACGCTTCCAACGATTGAATGAGTTGAATGTTTTTAGCATCCTGAAAAAATTGAAATATACTTTTTGCCACTTTCACCCCTACGTCTTCAAAAGCTTGTAATTGCTCTTCGCTGTAATTTTGCAAGTCTAATATATGATGTACCTGTGATGCAATGGTCTTAGCCGTGGTCTCTCCTACAAATCGGATGCCTAGGGCGTAAATGAATCGGTACAAGGGTTGTGATTTTGAAACGGCGATGGCTGCTTTTAAATTATCGATACTTTTTTTACCAAATCCTTCTAAGCCATTTATTTTTTCTAATTCCAAGGTATATAAATCTGGGATCGTTTTAAGAATACCCAATTCGTAAAATTTTCTAATATTGGCTTCTCCAAAACTTTTTATATCCATCGCATCTTTACTAACGAAGTGGATGATTTTTTCTATAATTTGAGCAGTACACAAGGGGCTATTGCATCTCCAAACGGCTTCGGCTTCTTCCTTTTCCAATAAAAAATTACATACTGGGCAGTGCGAAGGAAAATTAATTATTTTCTCTTTGCCTTTTCTTAATGATGCAATGGACTGAACGATTTGTGGAATCACATCACCTGCTCTTTCAATAATAACCGTATCACCCAGTCTTAAATCTTTTTCTTTGATGTATTCTTCATTGTGCATCGAGATACTTGATACCATTACGCCTCCAATAGCAACTGTTTTTAATTTTGCTACGGGTGTTACTGCTCCAGTTCGACCCACTTGAAATTCGACACTTTCTAAAATGGTGGTGGCTTGCCTTGCTTTGAATTTATAAGCGATGGCCCATCTTGGATGATGCGAGGTCATGCCTAATTTTTCTTGCAATGCGAAGTCATTGATTTTTATCACAAGGCCATCAATTTCATAAGGAAGGGTATCCCGCTTTGCTTCAAATTCTGAACAAAAAGAAATTACTTTTTCTATACCCGTAATTAATTTTTTTTCTTTTTGAGGTGCTCTAAAACCAAGGTTCCATAGTAGTTCTAAGGAGCCGCTATGGGTAGACAGCAATGGAGTAACTGATTTTCCGGGGGCTGCTAAAAAATAACTGATATGGTAAATAAAAGCGTCTAAATTTCTTTCTCCAACTTCTTTAGGATCTTTCATGCGTAAACTTCCTGCTGCAGCATTGCGTGGATTGGCCAATGGAGCTATTTGCTTTTCTTTTAATTTTTCATTAAACGCAGCAAATGATTTTTTAGTCATTATGACTTCGCCTCTAATTTCTATTTGTTGAATACCATGGGCAAGTAATGGAATACTAAGTGGGATAGATCTGATTTGCTTTATATTGTTCGTGATGTCTTCACCGGCAATACCATCCCCTCTGGTGCATGCGCGAACTAATAAATCATTTTCGTAGATTAATGAAATACTAGCACCGTCAAATTTAGGTTCTACACAATATTCTAAAGCAGCTAGCTGAGCGCCTTCTTTTGCTTTTCTATCAAAATCAATCAAATCTTCTGCTTGATAGCTGTTTTCTAAACTTAACATGGGCACCAAATGCGCTACGGTCTCAAAAGAATTATTTAAACTATTGCCCACCCTTTGGCTAGGGGAGTCGTTACTAATCAGGGATGGATTGGCAGATTCTAAGGAAATTAATTGTTGGTACAATTGGTCGTATTCGAAATCGCTAATGATGGGTTCGTTGGCTACATAATATTGATATTCGTGAAATTTCAATATATTTTTAAGTGACCCTAATTTAGCACTAGAAGGGTTTTTTAAGAAATCTTGTGTAATTTTTTGAAAATCTTGTATTTGGGACTTTTTGTACATGCGCTTAAAGGTCTGCTAAATTACAAATTGTTTTATTCTTTTATTTCGTATTTTGGGTCTGAAAAATTATTTTTTTAACGATTTGATAGCTTACATTGTAAATTATGCCTGAGCGCCCTAAGCCTATTGTCGCAAATGCGACATTGGGAAATAAAAATGCAGTTCAATTGGTAGGATCTTATCCTACCATGCCTTTGACAGTGGATTGTGTCATTTTTGGTTTTGATGAGAACTCCTTAAAAGTATTGTTGATTAAGAGTGATTTGTCCCAATTCAATGGAAAATTATCTCTATTAGGAGATCAGGTTCATGCCAATGAGGATTTAGATACAGCAGCCAATAGGGTGCTGTATGAAAGGACGGGCATAAAAAAAGTATATTTGGAGCAAGCACATACTTTTAGCAAATTAAACAGACATCCAGGGGGCAGGGTGGTTACCACCGTGTATGCCTCACTATTAAACATCAATGACCATTCTTTGGGCATTACAGATAATGAATTGAAATGGCACCCAGTGAGTGAGGTGAAGGAAATGGCATTTGACCATAAGGAAATTTTAGATTTTTGCTACAATTGGTTAAAGAAGCGTATACAAGAACATCCTTTGGCATTAAATTTATTGCCTGAAAAATTCTCATTGAGGCAATTGCAAAATGTATATGAGGCAATTTTGGACATGAAAATGGACCGCAGAAATTTCAGAAAAAAGTTCGCCAGTATGGGCTTTTTGATAGATACCAATGAAATGGAAGTACATGTTACCCATCGGCCGGGCAAGTTGTATAAATTTGATTTTGAGCAATACCAGCTTCGAAAGAAGAATTGGGTGGGCATCGATTTCTAAAAAATGCCTTTGCTTGCCTATTATTTAATACCTTTATTTACTATTTAAACAGGTATTACTATGTTATATTCCATGACCGGATATGGTCGCTCAGAAGTTACTTTTAAAGACAAAACATTCTTAGTGGAAGTGAAGTCGTTAAATGGCAAGCAATTTGATTTACGCTTAAATATCCCTTCTTCCCTGAAACCCTATGAAGTTGAAATTAGGAACAAGTTAAATGAGACTTTATTTCGCGGTAGTGTAGAGTGTTCGATTTCTATCAAATCAAATGGTGTGGCGAAACCTGTAAGTATTAATAAAGAATTGGCGAAGTCTTATTATCAACCCATCATTGAATTGGCCAATGAATTGGGCATTGAAAAAGAAAACATATTAAGTACTTTATTAAAAATGCCAGATGTGGTTTCTTCAAGCAATGAAGTCTTGACCGATGAGGAATGGGATGCTTTAAGGAATTTGCTACAACAAGCCATTGCTCATTTGATTAAGCATCGTCTAGAAGAAGGAAAAAGTATTGAAAAAGATTTATTAGAAAGAGTGGCGGCCATCGAAAAACAACAAGCACTTATTGAAGTTGTGGAGCCCAATCGTAGAACAAAAATAAAAGAAGGCCTGGTGAAGTTGTTAGAACAATATGTAGGAACAGATAAATATGACAACAATAGATTAGAACAAGAGTTGATTTATTATATTGAAAAAATTGATATTTCTGAGGAGCGAGTAAGACTTACCAATCATTGTGTATATTTTAAAAGCATTTTAAAAGAAGCCGAAGCCTCTAAGGGTAAAAAACTATCTTTTATTTTACAAGAAATGGGGAGAGAAATTAATACGACTGGGTCCAAAGCCAATGATGTGGACATTCAAAAAGCAGTGATTCTAATGAAAGATGAATTAGAAAAGGCTAAAGAACAAATTTTAAACGTATTGTAAGATGAAGGGGTTAAACAATAAGGTTGTTGGTTTAAGCATGGCCATAGGATTGTTTTTAACAAGCTGTCAAACCATCCCGCTTTTTGAACAAACAACTATTTTTCCAGAACACAGTTGGTCTGCGAAGCAAGTCAATGCTTATCAATTTAACATTACAGATACCAGTGCCTTGTACAAAGTTTATTTTGTGATAAGACATCATAACGCTTATCATTATAAAAATATCTGGCTGCAAGTAGGTATTCAAAATCCCAATGGAACTTCTACCAAGCAGCATATAAATTTAAATATGGCAGATGAATCTAAAGGATGGCTCGGAACGGGGATGGATGATATATTTGACCAAAGAATTCCTATCATTAATACCCCTACTCATTTTCAAAAAGGAGTGACCATTTTCACTTTGCAGCATACCATGCGAGAAGATCCGCTACAAAATATTTTGTCTACTGGTGTTAGAGTTGAAAAGGTAAAACCATGAACTTAATTAAGATTAATACGCTCAAATTAGTCAGCTTTATTTATTGGTTTTTTTTAACTTACATGATTGCCGCATTTATTTGGTGGTATGTTTCATTAGAGAAGCAGAACAAGGAGATTGCTTCCATTAAATTTCAGACTATTCAGTTGAGTGATCCAGCACTGAAACAAAAAGTAAAATTCATTCAAGATTTTCAATTGCGAAAAACAAAGCAATTTATTGGAGAAGGGATTACTTTTCTATTCCTTTTTTTATTAGGGGCTATTTACGTTTACAGATCTTTATTAAAGCAATTGCGTTACGCTAATCAACAACAAAATTTTATGATGGCGGTAACTCATGAATTAAAAACGCCTATAGCCATTTCGCATTTAAACATTGAAACGCTTTTAAAAAGAACTTTAGACCCTACGCAGCAAAATAAATTACTAGAAGCTACGCTTAAAGAAACAAAAAGATTAGATACCCTTTCTAATAATATTTTACTGGCTTCTCAATTGGACATGGGACAATATGAAACCAATAAGCAAGACATTGATTTGTCTAAATTGACGCAAGAAGTGATACATTCTTTTCAAGAACGTTTCCCCTTAAGAGTTTGTAATTTATTTATTGAAGCGTCTATTTTTATTCAAGGCGAAACTTTATTAATGCAAATGCTGGTAAATAATTTATTGGACAATGCAAACAAATATTCTCCGTCCCATACACCCATTGACATACATCTTCAATCCCATGATCGTAAAATTGTTTTAGCTATTAAAGATCAAGGCATTGGTATCCCCCTAAATGATAGAGAAAAAATATTTGAGAAGTTTTATCGAGTGGGGGACGAAAGCACCAGAGCCAGTAAAGGCAGTGGTTTAGGTCTTTATTTATGTAAGAAAATTACCGCTTTTCATCATGCTACTTTACAAGTGCAGCCCAATCCATTACAAGGAAGTATTTTTACAGTCAGTTTTACAAAAAATTAAGCATGACAAAATTTGAAATATTATTGGTAGAAGATGAAGAGCATTTACATGATGCCTTAAAACTGAATCTTGAAATGGAGGGTTATCTGGTGAGTTCGGCCTTTGATGGTCCCCATGCTTTAAAACAAATACAGCAAGCACATTTTGATTTAATTATTTTAGATGTTATGTTGCCCGAATTGGATGGCTTTGCTATCACCGAAACGGTACGCCTTAACAATATAACTACACCCATTCTTATACTGAGTGCAAAAAATACAAGTGCCAATCGAGTACAAGGTTTGAAACTTGGTGCGGATGATTATTTGACCAAGCCTTTTAATTTAGAAGAGCTTTTATTAAGGGTGTCAAAGCTGATACAAAAATCTACTGCCATTCATCAACCTGCTCAAATTGAAGCTTATCAATTTTCGGGGAATTCGATTCAGTTTCAATCGCTTGATGCCACTACGAGCACGGGAGAAAAAATTACCTTAACCAAAAAGGAGGCCATGCTTTTAAAGTTGTTGATAGAAAATAAAAACAATGTCATTACCCGAGAAAGAATTTTGCAAACCGTTTGGGGCTACCATGTTTTTCCTAATACCAGAACCATCGACAATTTTATTTTAAGCTTCCGCAAATACTTCGAGTTGGATCCTAAGCATCCAGTTCACTTTATTTCGATCAGAGGGGTGGGGTATAAATTTCAAGATTAGCCTCTTTTTATACAATCTTTCGACGCTTTAAGCGTTAATTCTAGTAGTTAATACCAACACATGTCCTTAACTTCTATCAAAGACTATCTTGAACCCATTAATTTGGACCTTTTATCCAAGGACGAAGGCTATCGGGATACCCAGTTGGGCAAACACATTAAAACGCATGAAGGGGAAATTCCTGATGTTTCCTTAGCAGATTTGGTCATCATAGGCGCAGGAGAATCAAGAGGGGGTGGATACGCTTTAAATGGATTTGAAGCAGCCAATGCCATCAGGTCGGCATTGTATTCGCTTTATTATTGGCATACACAAGTAAACATTGTTGATATTGGAAATGTGAAATTGGGGCAATCCATTCAGGACAGTTATGCTGCCTTGAGAACTGTAATTTCTGAACTGTTATTACAAAATAAAAAAATTGTCATTATAGGTGGATCACATGATTTAACCTTGGCTCAATACCATGCTTATACCTCTGTTCCTACTTTGGTAAATGCAGTATTGGTGGACGCGAAAATAGATTTAGACTTAGAAGCCAGGCTGCCATCGGATCATTTTTTAGAGGAATTATTTACGGGCCTTCCAAATCATTTAAACCATTATGCGCATATTGGATTTCAAAGTTATTTTATGCATCCACAAATGTTGGAGACCATTGATAAATTAAGATTTGATTGTTTTAGATTGGGTAAAGTGAGAGAAGATTTGGAAGAAATGGAACCTGTTATTAGAGACAGCCATATGATGAGTTTTGACATAAGTGCCATTCAAAATGCACACGCCCCTGCGAATTTAATTACACCCAATGGTTTTAATGGGGAAGAAGCTTGCGTACTGATGCAGTATGCCGGAATGAGCTGGAAAACAAGTACCATAGGATTATTTGGATACCAAGCCGAGTTAGACACCAATCATTTAACCGCTATTCAAATGGCACAAATGATTTGGTATGTGATTGATGGTGTTCAAAAAGGGAAAAAAGAATCTCCCTTGTCGGATACAGAAAGATTTAAAGAATTTCATATTGCCTTTGCAGATATAGAAACCAATTTCTTACAAAGCAAAAGCACGGGTAGATGGTGGATGCAAACACATAATAATGAATGGACCCCTTGTAGTTACAAAGATTATTTAGTAGCTTCCGACAACGAAATTCCAGAAAGATGGTTAAGAGCTTTAGAAAGGGAATAAATTTCCCCCTCCTATTTATTAGTTTTTATGCTTGTTTGTTACTCAATGCTTGTTCTGTTAGACAAGCCCAGCGTAATTTATTGCAAGATCCTGCTTTACAAGGTGCGCATATTGGAGCAGCAGTATACAATCAATCTCAACAAACCTGGGTAGACAAATACCAAAGCAATTTGTATTTTACGCCAGCCAGTAATACTAAAATTCTTTCTTGCTATTTAGGCATGAAATATTTAAAAGATTCTATTCCCGGTTGGCAAATAAAAGAAAACGCAGACAGTATTTTTTTGTTTCCTATGGGCGACCCAACTTTCTTACATCCCGATTTTCCTTTTCAGCCCGTAGCGGACCTCATTAAAAATACCCAGAAGCAAGTGGTCTTGTGTTTGCCTACTCTACCAGATGCATTCTCTATGTTTGGAAGAGGCTGGGCTTGGGATGATTATGCAGATGACTATCAACCAGAAAGAAGTAGAATGCCTATTTATGGAAATGTAGTCACCGTTACGGATACGAAAAATGGGACCAGTGTGCAACCAAGTTATTTTATACAGGGGCAAGAAGCAGCAACAAAATATAGTACTTGGACACGCGATTACCGTACCAATCATTTTTATGCTACAGGAAAAAACACCAACGACAAACTTCAGCAAGTTCCTTTTATTACAGATCCTACCTATAGTTTAACTAAAAAATTAATAGAAGATACTTTGCATCCAAAACTTCCTTTAGTGATTCAAAAGGGTTGGAATGCAAGCTCAGCAAGCCTTTTAAAAACAGTTCCTACGGACAGTCTTTTAAAAATAATGATGAATCGAAGTGATAATTTTTTCGCAGAGCAAGTGTTGTTGATGACGAGCGCACAACTACTAGGAAAAATTGATGATGGCGCTGCAATTGATACCATCAAAAAAATAGACTTTAATTTTTTTCCACAAGCACCTCAATGGGCAGATGGAAGTGGTTTAAGTAGGTTTAATTTAAATTCGCCAGAAAACTATGTGGCTTTGTTGCAACAGATGCAAGCGCAATTTGGGTTGGATCGAATCAAAAGTATTTTTGCACAAGGCGGTAAGGGTACCTTAGGATCTTATTATAAAAATATACCTGGTGTATTGTATGCCAAAACGGGTACCCTAGGTAATCAAATTGCTTTAAGTGGATTTATCGTTACCAACAAAGGAACCCAGCTTATATTTTCGGTATTGGTAGCCAATCATGTAAGTCCAACTACCTATGCGGTAAGAAAAGCAGTCGAAAAATATTTAACTACTTTAATGAGTAAGTACTAAAGAGGATGTGGAAGCAAATTTATTTGCTGAATAAGCCGTTTAAATAATCTTCTTTAAACTCTACAAAAGTAGGCGCTCCAGAAGCAGTGATATTAGGGATATCACATTCACCCAAACTTTCAATAAGTACATGCATTTCTTTTTGGCTTAAAGCTTGTCCTGCTTTGATGGCCATTTGACGCGCCATACAACGTATTAGTTTTTCTCTTTTACTAAATTTAACCTCTCCGCTAAAATGTTTAAACTGTTCTAATAACAATTCTATTGCATTTTTTTCATTGCCTGCATTTACGTCGGCTGGAATGCCTTGTATGATAAAGCTATTGGGCCCAAAGGCTTCAATCTCATAGCCAATGAGTGCAAGGTCTTCGATTATTTCTTCTAGTAAAATGGCATCGCTCACACTTAATTCCAAGACTACTGGAAATAAACTTTTTTGAGTAGCGTGGGGATGGGCACTTGCTTTTTGAAATTTCTCATACAATATTCTTTCATGGGCCAATTGCTGATGTATCATAATGCAACCACTGTGACTTGGTGCTACAATAAATGTTTGATGCAACTGCATTAAGATTGCTTCGGGGCTTACTTGTAAAGGACTTCCATCTTTATACAAACCCATGGAAGAAGATTTTACGATATAAGAGGCTGAATCGTTATTTGCTTGATCTACGGTATTGTCCGAACTAGGAAGGGTGGTAAAAAAACTTTTCCAATCCTGCCTAGATGCATTTTCGGATTTAGAAATAAAATGTGCTTGATTTTTTTTCGTAAAACCCTCATACAAAGATTGACTGGCTGTTGCATTGGCGTTTTCTGCGGTAAATGGTTTTTGTATCGCATCCAATTGTTGAATGGAGGCATCCAAAGAAAAATCTAAAGAAGGGGCAATGCTAAATTGTGCCAAAGCATGTTTGACTGCAGCTTGAACAAAGGCATAAATGATTTTATCGTCTTCGAATTTTATTTCTTGCTTGGTAGGATGCACATTGATGTCCACCTGCGTTGGATCTACGTCTATGTATAAAAGATAGCTGGGAAAATTTTCTTTGGCTATTAAACCATCAAATGCATTGGCTACTGCGTGATGCAAATAAGCGCTTTTTATATAACGACGGTTCACAAAAAAATATTGATCGCTCCTGGTTTTCTTAGCGGTCTCAGGTTTGCCCACAAAACCAGTGATGGTGAGGTAATCGGTTTTTTCACCAACGGTCACCAATTTAGTTTGGTAGCTGTTGCCCAATACCTGAATGGCTCTTTGTTTAAAGCTGCCTCCTTCCCAATGATATACGTCTTGTCCATTGCTGGCCAAACTAAAATGAACTTCAGGGAAAGCCAAAGCAACACGTGTAAATTCTTCAATGATATGTTTGAATTCGGCACTATTGCTTTTTAAAAAATTGCGACGCGCAGGCACATTGAAAAATAAATTTTTCATGCTTATGGTGGTCCCTACTGCGCAAGCCACGGAACTGGTTTCGGTAATCTTACTATTTTCAATTTCAACGTTGGTACCTAATTCATCTTCGACTCTTCGGGTTTTTAAACTTACTTGAGCCACCGCAGCAATAGAAGCCAAAGCCTCTCCACGAAATCCCATGGTCCTGATCTGAAATAAATCTTCAATGGTGGTTATTTTACTAGTGGCATGACGCGCAAATGCATTTTGTGCATCTTGGGGGCTCATGCCTTTGCCATTGTCTATCACTTGAATCAAAGCTTTACCGGAGTCGTTCACCAATAAGCGAATTTCGGTAGCACCTGCATCTACTGCATTTTCCAATAATTCCTTTACTGCACTGGCAGGTCTTTGTATGACCTCCCCGGCAGCAATTTGATTGGCAATGTGGTCTGGAAGTAAGTGAATGGTATCGGACACTTTAATCGCTTTTGAAGTGTGTAAAAGTAGTAAATTTGCCTCTTAAAATTTCAACTTATGCCAAGAACGGCCGACATTCAAAAATTACCCCACCATTACTTACCCAAAGACTATGTTTTAACCGATTGGGCCAGTATCGAATCCTTTTTTAAGGAATTGTTGGATCGTCCGATTGCCCAAGTGGAAGCACTTGAAAAATGGCTATTGGATTTAAGTGAATTAGAAGCTTTTATTAGTGAAGATGCTTGTTGGAGACAAATAAAAATGACCTGCGATACCACCGATAAATCATTGGAAGAGGCGTTTAATTATTTCTGCATGGAAATTCAACCTAAAATGCAACCCTATGCCGATGCACTCAATAAAAAACTAATCAATTGTCCTTTTACCAAAGAACTCAATCAAGATTTGTATTTTACTTATTTAAGATCAGTTAAAAAAAGTATTGAACTTTTTAGAGAAGAAAATATCCCTATACAAGCAGCGTTAAGCGTGCTCCAACAACAATATGGAACCATTGCAGGAAAGATGACCATTAGTTTTAGAGAACAAGAATTTACATTACAACAAGCCGCACAATTTTTGGAAGATGCTGATAGGACTGTGAGAGAAGAAGTGTATCGTAAAGTGCAAGAGCGTCGTTTGCAAGATCAAGTGAGCATGCATGATTTGTTTACGAGTTTGGTACAAAAAAGAAATCAAATAGCATTGAATGCGGGCTTTGCCAATTACAGAGATTATAAGTTTGTAGAGTTGGGCAGGTTTGATTATTCGAAAGAAGATTGTTTTCAATTTCATGAGGCCATTAAATTACATGTGCTTCCTTTGATTGATAAAATATATGCACGTAAAAAAAAGAAACTAGGGGTAGCTACTTTAAAGCCTTGGGACACAGAAGCAGAACCCGCAGGTACAAAGCCATTGAGGCCTTTTACCGATGGTAAAGATTTGTTTGAAAAGTCGGTGGCTTGTTTTGAACAACTCAATCCTTTTTTCGCCGATTGTTTGAAAAAAATGAATGAACTCAAACATTTTGATTTAGAAAGCAGAAAAGGCAAAGCACCGGGCGGATACAATTGTCCATTGGCCGAGTCGGGGGCGCCATTTATTTTTATGAATGCGGCAGGACAAATGAGTGATGTGACTACGATGGTACACGAAGGCGGTCATGCGGTTCATTCTTTTTTAGCGCATCCCTTACAATTAAGTGCCTTCAAAGAATATCCTATGGAGATTGCCGAAGTAGCAAGCATGTCCATGGAATTGTTTACCATGAATCATTGGCAATCTTTTTTTGATAAGGAGACCGATTTAAATCGAGCCAAAGAGCATCAATTAGAACGTACCATTACTATTTTTCCTTGGATTGCCATCATAGATAAGTTTCAACATTGGGTGTATGAAAATCCCAATCATACCATTGAACAAAGAACCGCCACTTGGAATGCCATCACGCAAGAATTCTCTACCGATAGCATTGATTACTCTGGTTTAGATGCTTTCAGAGCAGTGTCTTGGCAAAGACAATTACACTTATTTGAAGTGCCTTTTTATTATATCGAATATGGCATTGCGCAATTAGGTGCCATTGGCATGTGGATGCAATATCAAAACAATCCAAAAAGTGCATTAGAAAATTACATGGCTGCCTTAAGTTTAGGAGGCACCCAAACTTTACCTGCTTTGTACCAAGCGGCGGGTATTGAATTTAATTTCTCACCTAATTATGTAAAAAAATTAATGGACTTTACCAATCAAGAGTTAGAAAAATTATATGTTTAAAAAATAAATAAACTGGGTATGAAAAAAATATTATTACTACTGGTGTTTACTACAAATTTATTGTTACTACAAGCGCAGGTGCCTGATCATTCCAATGCAGCTAAAAGTGACCCAAGCTTACCTACGTATTTGGTAGATGGGGTTGAAATGCCTTATGCCAAAGTACTAAAAATAAATACAGCTTTGATTGAATCTATGAATGTATACAAAGGCCCCGACGCAATTGCCAAATTTGGCAACAAATACAAGCATGGCGTTGTCTTGGTTAAGCTAAAAAAATCAAAAAAATAGTTGCTCTTTCCTAGTTGGCAGATTCATTATTGGAAGGTGTATTAGATGCACCTGGGTTAGGTCTTGAGGGACCTTGATTGGGTCTTGGCCCATTGTTATTAGGTCTAGGTCCGTTTCCACCTTGATTGGGTCTTGGCCCATTATTGTTATTAGGTCTCGGACCATTATTCATAGCAGGCCTGTTGTTAGGTCCAGCAGATCGATTGTTGTTGTTGCGGTCTTGGCTTCGATCATTACTTCGATCATTATTCCTATCATTGAAGTTAGGTCTGCGGTCGTTGTTGTTTCTTTGTTGGTCTCTGCGTCGACGATCATTTTTCTCTAAGGTTCTTAAACTAATTTGTCCTACCACATCTACAAATGAAGGTTCTACTTCTTTTGGTTTTCCTACCACCACTTCCACTGCTTGCAATTCTTCCACAGCAATACCTTGCTTGTTTAATTTTTTTATTTCTACCACACGGTCAATAGTTAAAGGGTAATGCTTTGTATTGTTAGGCAAAGTATACCACATTAAATTTTTGAAAATATCTTTCTTAATTAAAAATGCTTGGCCCATCACCGTTTGTAAAGTATCTGCATAATCAGGGAAAGCTTGTAATGCATCCAAGTAGGTATCTAATTCAAAATTCAAACAACATTTTAATCGACCACATTGGCCACTTAATTTAGTTTGATTGATAGATAAATTTTGATAACGAGCAGCAGTGGTGTTAACACTTTTAAAATCGTGCAACCAAGTGCTACAACACAATTCTCTACCACAACTTCCTATGCCACCTACTTTCGCAGCTTCTTGCCTAATCCCAATTTGACGCATTTCTACTTTCACTTTAAACTCACCTGCAAAAGTTCTAATCAATTCTCTAAAATCGATGCGGTCATCGGCGGTGTAAAAGAAGGTTCCTTTCTTGCCATCGGCTTGCAATTCTACCTCGCTTAATTTCATTTCCAGTCGAAGGTCTCTGGCAGCAGCACGACTGCGGGCCAACATGGCAGCTTCTCTGCTTTTACTAATATGATAGGTTTCTAAATCTCTTTCGTTGCTGGGTCTTAAAATTTTTTTCATTTCTGGACTAAACTCATCCGTCCCTCTTTTCTTCAATTGTATTCTCACCAATTCGCCTGTTAAGGAAATTTCGCCCAGGTCAAATCCGTTGACACCTTCCACAGTTACGTAATCGCCTTTCTCAAAATGTTGTAAGGTGGTGTTTTTGAAAAATTCTTTTCGGCTGCCTTGCTTAAAACTTACTTCTACCACTTTGCATTGGGTAGCCACATCATCGATGGGTAAGTCACGCAACCAATCATGTACATTGAGTCTGTTACAGCCACCAGTACTACAACCGCCATTGCTTTTACAGCCGTTAGGCGTTCCTGTTCCACATGATCCACATCCCATATATACTAAATTCTACTGTTAATGATTAAAATACCATGCATGGGTACTACGTTCTTCCCGACCTGCTCACAACCTATGCTTCGGACAAAATTAAGGTTTTGTTCTGAATGATATGATAGAACTTGATGCCCAAGGCCATAAATAGCATTTTTGCGTTGGCATTGCGCTCAATATAATAGGTGGCTTTGTCTATTTCTTGGACCATGGCCTCCATTTGCCCTACACCCGCAATTTTATTAATCCTTAAGGCAAAATCCTTTAAAGCGGGGTCCAAGGGAAGGTCGCTGCCCAATACTTTAAGTCGGATACTTTGTTCTAGTAAGTGGTTGAAGTACTTCAAAAATTGCTTTTGAGGTTCCCGGCCCATTTTACTTATATCATCTACCCACTTCATCTGTGCCACCGGCCCATTTTTAAGAATGGCATTGAGCCACTCTCTAATTTGAGTTAGGAAATCGGCATCACTGTGTTGAAGTAAGTGTAAAGCCTCTCTATAATTTCCATCCGACATGGAAGCAATTTGCGCTGCTTTTTCTGGCTCTATTTTTCCTTTGGTAATTAAGGCTTGTTCAATTTCTTCTTTGGTGAGTCGAGGCACTTTAATAAATTGACATCTACTTAATATCGTTGGTAAAATATTTTCTTCATTTGAAGCTACCAATAAAAAAATAGTATTGTCTGGTGGCTCTTCAATTAATTTTAATAATTTATTTCCTTCTTTCCCCAAATATTCGGGCATCCAAAGTACCAATACTTTATAAGCGCTTTCAAAACTTTTGAAAGAAAGTTTTTTGATAATTTCAGCGCATTCATCTGCACTAATATTTCCTTGTTTGTTTTCGGCTTTTATAAATTGAAGCCAATCAAAAGCGTTGCCGTACGGATAGTTGTTTATAAATTCTCTCCACTCTTCGATAAAGTTGGCGCTTATATTTTTTTGTCCTGGTTTTTCTGTAATAGCAGGAAATGAAAAATGCAAATCTGGATGCATCAAACTACTCGCTCTGTGATAAGCTGGTAAAGAGGCAATTTCATTGGGGCCAAGGATTTTTGCTGGGGCTGTATCTACAGCAGCTGCTCCAAACAAATCGGCAGCGTTGGCATTTTTTTGATGAGGTATGCTAACAATGTACTGCGCAAATGCAATGGCCAAAGGCAAAGCGCCTGATCCCTCTGGGCCAACAAACAATAAGGCATGACTTAGCCTTTGTTGTTGCACCATTTGAACCAGTTGTTTTTTTAAAGGTGCTTGTCCAATTACTTCACTCAATAACATGCAACGAAGATAATGGATAGTTTATATAAGAGGGCCTGTAAAATTATTTCAGATAAGACAAAATGGCTTCGCTGTCTGGTTTTACATTGCTTGGAAAATAAGCAAGCATTTTTCCATTTTCGTCAATTAGAAATTTATTAAAATTCCAACTGATGCTTGCATCCAAAACGCCATTCTTAGCTTTTTGAGTAAGCCATTGGTAGATAGCTGCAGTGTTGTCGCCTTTCACATCTATTTTATCTGCCAATGGGAAGGTAACGCCATAATTTTTTTTACAAAAAGCCACAATTTCTTCATTGCTGCCAGGTTCTTGACCACCAAATTGATTACAGGGAAATCCAACGATCACTAATTTATCCTTGTATTGCTCATATACTTTTTCCAAAGCCTCGTATTGAGGTGTGTAGCCACATTTAGAAGCAGTATTGACGATGAGTATTTTCTTGCCTTTAAATTTGGATAAGTTAAGCGCACTGCCGTCGATACTTTTAACATTAAAAGTATGAATGCTTTGTGCAGACATATTTAAACTAAGGGCTAGTAATAAAGTTGATAATAGGTATTTCATATTTGAGTTTTGTATTTTAAAAATAACAAATAAATGACTAAAAAGTTGACTAGAGTGTATAAGCGGCAGCGGCCAAGGAAACAGAATGGGGTTGGCCCAGCCAAAGGCAGTTACAAGCTGCTTCCAGGGTAGCGCCCGTGGTAATGACATCGTCTACTAGTAATAAATGGCCTCCTTTAACAGTAACAGCATCCATTAGTTCAAATACATGCGCTATAGGCTCATTTCTTTGTAACCTTCCTTTTGTTGTTTGGCTTTGGTTGGATGTTGGTTTTCTTAAAACGGAAGCAATATGGATACTAGGTAAAATGGCTTGAATGCCTTCGCAAATAATGAGGGATTGATTAAAGCCTCTTTGTCTTTCTTTTTTTCGAGAGATGGGTATGGGAATGAGTGTATCAATTTTTTTAAATCGATCTAAGTGTTGAATGGAAGTTCCAATAATGTTGCCTAAGAACCAACCCGCTTTTTTATTTTGTTTGTATTTTAATTCAAAAATTAAAGTTTGTACCAGGGTGTCTTTGGTAAAAAATAATGCGGCTCCCGCTGCTGATAATTTACATCTGCCCCAAAAAACTTTTTCAATCCTATTGTTTTCAATTTGAAAAAGATCGGTATAAGGCAAATTATTTTCGCAGTGAGTACATAAAACGGAATGGCTTGAAACTAGCTCTGTACCACATTCTAAACAAATATGCGGATAAAATAAATGTACAAAAGCCTGCAGATAGCCAATGGCTTTATGATAATATAAAAGCAGCACTAGAAAAATAATTGATACGCTTCGTCCACTCTTTCAATGGCTACAATTTCAATGCTGTGTTTTTTAGTGTCTAATCCTTTGTTGTTAAATCCTGCGATATAAATTTTTTCGAAACCTAATTTTTCAGCTTCTGCAATTCTTTGTTGAATTCTATTCACGGCTCTTATTTCTCCATTCAATCCTACTTCGCCTGCAAAACAAATTCCCTGCGGCAATGGAATGTCTTCGTAAGAAGACAACAGCGATAATATAATGGCCAAGTCTAAAGAAGGGTCTTCAATTTTTAATCCACCTGCAATGTTTACAAAAACATCTTTCATGCCAAAAGCAAAGCCACCGCGTTTTTCTAGCACCGCCAATAACAATTGCAAGCGTCTCAAATCAAAACCAGTAACGGTCCTTTGAGGCGTGCCATACACGCTTTGTGTTACAAGTGCTTGAACCTCAATTAATAAAGGCCTCATTCCTTCCATGGATGCGGCAATGGTGCTGCCACTTAGGGATTCGTTTCTTTGAGCAATTAAGAAAGCAGAAGGATTGGTAACTACTTTCATGCCCTCTCCAGTCATTTCATAAATGCCTAATTCGCTGGTACCTCCAAAACGATTTTTTAAAGTACGCAACATTCGATAAGCGTAATGCCTGTCTCCTTCAAATTGCAACACGGTGTCCACCATGTGTTCTAAAATTTTTGGACCCGCAATGGTACCTTCTTTGGTGATGTGTCCAATTAAAAAAACAGGAGTCCCTGTTTCTTTGGCGAAGCGTTGAAATTCGGCAGCAGTTTGTTTGATTTGAGAAACACTTCCTGCAGCCGCTTCAATTAAATTGGATTCTAATGTTTGTATGGAATCGACAATGACCACCGTTGGTTTTAATTTTTTGATGGCTTTAAAGATAGGCCCAGTATGCGTTTCGGTGAGTAAGAAAAAATTTTCATTTTTCAAATTCAATCTATCGGCACGCATTTTTATTTGCTGAATACTTTCTTCGCCACTGATGTACAAAACAATTTGATCTTTCATCATCAAGCCTTGTTGCAAGAACAAAGTACTTTTTCCAATGCCAGGTTCACCTGCAACTAAAACAATCGAACCAAGCACAATGCCACCACCCAACACCCGATTTAATTCTGGATCGGAACTGTCCATCCTTTTTTCCGTTAAACTATTTACTTCGTTGATGGAAATAACTTGGGTTCCTTTTTGGTTGTTATGGTATCCTTCCCAACTATTTTCTTTTTCCTTGCCGCTGTCAATAAGCTCTTCTGTAAACGTATTCCATTCATTACAGGAAGGGCATTTGCCCACCCATTTGGTGGATTCATAGCCGCAATTATTGCAAAAAAACGCCGATTTGGACTTGCTCATGGTGTAAATATAAGTAGAAAGACCATTTAAAACTCCGTATTTGCCGTAGTCCTTTTTGAAACAATTCATTACATATAAATTAATATTGTAATCTATAATAACTTGATATTTAAATTTATTATCCTTTTTAAATGTTTAAAAAAAACATAATAATTTATTTGAAAAATTAACAATTAATTAATAATTTAGCCACTTATTATGTTTCGTGTAGTCTAAGACCGCATTTAGTTTAACAATAATTAAAACAAGTATGAGAAAAAAACTTCTATGGAGCTTCCTTGCATCGTGCCTATTTTTTGGTACAGCAATAGCCCAAAATGCTACCATTAATGGTAAAGTAGTTGATGAGAAAGGAGATCCAATTGCTGGAGCTTCTATTCAAGTAAGAGGTACCAGAGTGGGTGCTTCTGCTGGTACAGATGGATCTTTTTCAGTGAAAGCTGCAAATGGTGCATCATTGGTTGTTACTGCCGTTGGATATGATTCCAAAACAGTAGCTGCTGCTGCCAACATGACTGTTAAATTAACCTTGGATGTGAAAGCATTGTCAGAGGTAGTGGTAACAGGTTCTGGTGTAGCTACTAGCAAAAGAAGATTAGGTATTTCAACAGAGTCCATTACTTCTGCAAAATTACCTATTGTTCCTGCTTCTACTATTGACCAAGCTTTGATTGGTAAAATTCCAGGTGCACAAATTTCGTCTGTATCTGGTAACCCAGGTGACCAAACAAATATTGTGTTACGTGGTATCAATACTGTTCAAGGAGGAACTCGTCCGCTGATTTTATTGGACGGAGTGGAGGTTCCTTTTTCAGCACTTACAACAATCGATATGACGCAAGTGGATCGTGTCGAGGTAGTACAAGGAGCTGCTTCTGCATCTTTATATGGTGCACAAGGAGCGAATGGTGTTATTCAAATTTTTACTAAAAAAGGCCAAAAAGGAAAAATGAATGTGAATGTAACTTCTAGCTTAGCTACCAGTTCATTTATCAATTCTGGTGATTTTGGTCAAGCAACCTTACATGGCTATTTAACAGATGCTTCTGGTAATATTATCTCTGCCAACGCAAGTGGTGGATTTGCTGCTGGCGCTGCTTTAAAAATGGACCCAGTATTGGGATCTATCTTAGGATCTGGTTCATTGGCTTACCGTTATGGTAGCAACGTTCCAGGTTTAAGCACTTCTATTCCTGGATTGACTCAAAACTATACTCGTTATGGTATTTTGGATCCAAGAAATAAATTTGATCAACCATTTAAAGGTGCTTTGCCTTTTGTGGATCATTTCAAAGAAATATATTTTGATGCATTAACTGTTAACAATTCTATCAATATTAACGGAGGTGGTGACAAAAGCGATTTTAGTTTGACTGTTTCTAACAACAAACAAAATTCACCTTTCTTAGAAAACAATGGTTCTTTAGGTAGAACCAATATTACTGCTAATATTGGCGCAGAAATATTTAAGAACTTCACCATTCGTTCTATTACCAATATTGCTTATACCGAAAATGACATGCATCCAGGTTTAGGAGCTCCAGGTGGAACTGGTTTTGGATATGGTGAAACGAATGCAGGCGTAGGCCAAGTATATGGTTTCTTAAACACTTCTCCTTTTATTAATATAAAAGATACTGTGGTTGGTGGTAAACACCCTGTTTATCAAAAAGCAAGTTTTGTGAGTGTGAATGCGGGTAACCCTTATTACCAAGTGGATTATACCAATGCACTTAGTAAAAAATATGACATCATTCAAAATTTCGAAGCCAACTATAAATTAAATAAGCATATCACTTTGAATGCTAAATATGGTATTAGCTGGAAAAATGAAAATGATGTTTGGACCTATTACAACCAATCTAACGATGAAAGTTCTAACTATTATGGTTCTTGGGCTTCACGTCAAAATGGTGCTGACAATACTGGTGAGATTGACAACTTCCAATACAATTTGACCAAACAAAACTTTAACGCGAATGCAGTTGGTGTAACTGATTTCCAAAGAGATTTTGGTTTAAAAATACCGATTCAAACCACAACATTAATAGGATTTGATTACCGTAAAACAGATTACAAAGAGGTAGATGGATGGGGTTATTCTTTGCAACCCAATCCTCCTTATACCATGACTTCTACTCAATCACAAGCCATCAATGTTGATTATGTTTCTCAATTTGTGACTTATGGTTATGTAGTGGATCAAAAAATTGATTGGGCCAATCATGCTGGGGTAACAGGTGGTTTTAGAACAGATTACTCTTCTGCATTTGGTGCAGGATCTGCTCCATTCACTTTCCCGCATTACAATGGATACTTTAACTTAGAGTCATTTGATTTCTGGGACAAAGTGAGCAGCGTGATTCCTGCTTGGAAATTCCGTGCAGCATTTGGTAAAGCAGGTATTCAACCTGGTGCTTTTGACAGATACCCAGTGTTGAATTTACAACCTACCGGTTCTCAAGTAGCATATACCAATCAAGGTTCAGCTAAAAATCCAAACTTAGATGTGGAGGTTTCTTCAGAGACTGAATTTGGTACCGATTTAACTTTAGGTTTATTGAAATCTGGTAATTGGTTCAGAAATTTAAACTTATCATTTACTTATTGGAAACGTCATACAGACAATGCCATTTTTGCTCAAAACGTTCCCCCATCAACTGGTGGATCTAGTTTATTGACCAATGCCATCATGTTGTCTTCTGACGGTATTCAATTTGGCTTAAATATTCCAGTAGTTAGTACCAAAAACTTTAGCTGGGATTTCACTACCAACTTCGGACACCAATCTACTATGATTGATAAAGTAGAAGGTGGTACTATTCCATTATTAACTTATGCAGGTAGTACAGGTTTAGCTTTGGAAGCAGGTCGTAAAATTGGAGAAATTTATGGTTACAAAGCTTTAACAAGCGTTGGTCAATTAAGAGCGGATGGTAAAACACCATTTATTGCTTCTGCAGATCAAAAGGGATATGAAATCGTAAATGGTCGCGTAGTTAATTCAACTACCAAAGCCATATTCTTCTCTGATGAAGCACAATCTTTTGGTGATCCTAATCCAACTTTTAGTTCTTCTTTTATCAACAACTTTACTTTTAAGCAAGCCATTACTTTTGGTTTCCAATTCGATTGGATCAATGGAGCCCATTTGTATGAGCAAACAAAAGAGTGGATGTATCGTGATGGTATCAGCAATGACTATACTAAGCCTATTACCATTGCTGGACAAACTGGTGCTTGGACTGCTTACTATGCAAGTGCTTACTATGCATTAGGTAATACAGCAAAAGGGGTGGGTAACAACGTTACTAAAGACTTCTTCTACGAAGACGCGTCATTTGTTAGATTAAGAAATATCTCTGTAGGTATTGATTTTGCAAAATTTACAAAGATCAGCTGGACTAAAAAATTCCAATTGGTGTTGAGCGGTCGTAATTTGTTAACCTTTACTAAATACAGTGGTTTAGATCCAGAAATTAGTTCAGGTGCATCTAACTCATCTTATGACAGAGGAGTTGACCACAGCACGATTCCAAATATGAAATCTCTTCAAATTTCATTAAACCTTGGTTTCTAATTCTAACATAAAATTAAAAGTATAAAAGATGAAAAGATTAAAATATTCAATACAAAGCAAAGCAAGCATGTACAATTTGTACATCTTGGTTACGGCGTTTGTCATCTTGGTTTCTAGTGCATGCACGAAACAATTAGATGTAAAAGACCCGAATGACCCTACTTTTGGAGTGAATGTAACTAATGAAGCTGGAATTACAGCTTATGCCATGGGTAGCGTTTACTGGAATGGTTTCATTTATGGTGATGGTTGGCTAGGTGATAGCTATTTCTCATTGCCATGGGGTTACCGTGAATTAATGGGTGATGTAGTTGGTGGTGGTCAAGGTTCTAACAACCAGACAACCACTATGGGAGTTCCTGACAGTTTTATTGCTGATCCAGCCAATCCTTCTACCACTACTTTCAATAACCCTTCACCACAAGCCACTGGAATCATCCGTGGTTTCAATGACCCTGCTTCTACCGTGAATGGCAACAATGCCTTGTACTATGAGTGGGCCAATATGTATGCGATGATCAATGGTTGTAATTTAGCCCTTGAACAATTGGCTAATATTAAAACTTTGACTGCAGATAAGGTTAAAACAGTTCAAGCCTGGTGTTACTGGTGGAAAGGTTTTGCTTATGCAGAACTTGGATCCTTGTATTATGCTGGTTTGATCGAAGACAAATCTGCTACCATTGTTAGCAAATTTGTTGACCACAATGCATTGATTGCTGAATCTAACAAGCAATTAAATTTAGCCATGACTACCCTTACTAGTATTGGTAACCAAGGCGATTATGCTGCGGTGATTGGAGCTTTAATTCCTGCACAAAATCAAGTGGGATTAGGTAAAGCACCTTCTTCTGCACAATGGATTAGATCTATCAATACCATGATGGCTAGAAATATTTTAGTAAATAAATTGGCTCCATTTGTAAATGGCAATTTAAGTGCTACCATTAGCAAAGCTTCTATCGGTGTAATGGGCGCTTCTGATTGGGCTGATGTAATTAAATATACTACAGCAGGTATCCAAAAAGGAGACTATGTATTTACTGGTCGCTCTTCTAATACCAACTCTTTCTTTTCTGCAGGGTCAGGTACAGTAGCTAGTATTTGCGCTCAATCCAATCAAAATACCACGTATAAAATTTCTGAAAGATTGGTTTCTGCCTTTGGTAAAGGGGATGCTCGTTTGGCTAATTTTAGCGATGCAGATGGTGTTTTCTATGGTGATGCCAATACCAATACGACTCGTTGGAGTTTATTGGATGGTGCAGTTGCAAAATTAGCTGGAATACCAATTCTGGGTTCTAAGTCTCCAGGTGCTATTGAAATATACATCGGACCTTCTTACGAAGAAAATGCATTGATGGCGGCCGAAGCAAACATCAGAACTGGTGCTATTGCTACAGGTACTGGCTTAATTGATGCAGTTCGTACAAGTCAAGGTGCTGGTGTTGCTAAAATCGCTTCAGGGGTGACTGCAGTTCAAGCAATGACTGAGTTAACCAATGAAAGATATGCTGCACTTGCTTTCCGTGGATTGTCTTATTTTGATGCACGTAGATGGGGTTGGACTTATAGCACTGCCAATGGTGGTGGTCGCTATGGTGCTACTTTAATTTACAACAAAGTAATATATACCAATGCAAAGATCAATTACAACTTCATGGATTATTGGGATGTGCCCAATGATGAACTTGTAAAAAATCCAGCAGCAACAGGATCAGCAGCAACAAAAAATCCTAACTGGTAATTATACTGTTCTATTATAGTATTAAAAAAGCCCCCCGATATTTCGGGGGGCTTTTTTAATGCGGTGTATTTGATTAAAAAACGAAAACTTTAATGGAATAGCTATGAATTGGTAGCTATTTGTTGGATCAAATTTAGATCACAATTTCTTCCTGCTGGTCGTCTAAAAATTGGTATTTCACCAAATGACTGGCATTGGATGCCTGTGACTTAAGTTTAATTTTATATTTCTTTTTCCAGCGCTTTACAATGCTTGTAAATAGCCCCTTAGTTAAATGGGAATGAATGATAGGGTGAACGACCAATATCAAAGATTTATGCCCGTGTGTGGCTAAATAAGCCAGTTTTTTCTCCATTTCATCTTCCAATAACAAAGCAGAAGTTATTTTACCCGAACCAGCACAAGCTGGGCAATCTTCAGAGGTATTGATATTTACTTCCGGTCTAATTCTTTGACGCGTGGCCTGTAACAATCCAAATTTAGAGATAGACAAAATAGAATGTCTGGCTCGATCTGTTTTCATATGTTCTTCCAAAGCCTCTTGTACTTTTCTACGGTTGTCGGGTAATTTCATATCAATGAAATCCACCACAATAATGCCTCCAATATCACGTAATCTTAATTGTCTGGCTATTTCTTCGGCAGCCTCCAAATTGGTTTGCAAGGCATTTTCTTCCTGGTTGTTGCCCACACTCTTAAAACCACTGTTCACGTCAATCACATGCAAGGCCTCGGTATGTTCGATAATTAAATAGGCCCCGCTGTTTAAATTGACTGTTTTGCCAAAACTAGATTTTACTTGTTTGGTAATACCGTACTGGTCAAAAATTTCTTGATCACCATTGTGTAAACTTAGGATGCTGGTTTTATGCGGTGCAATTCTTTGTAAATAGCTATGCGTTAGATCAAATATTTTTTTATCGTTGACCACAATTTTATTGAAGTCTTCACTTAGTAAATCTCTTAATATACTATTGGTTTTACTTTCTTCATTCATGATTCTAGCTGGAGGCAAAGCGCCTTTCATATTAGATTGAATGTTTTTCCAGTTTTGTGTGAGGGTAAGTAAATCCTCATGCAATTCGGCCGTGGTCTTGCCTTCGGCTGCAGTTCGCACAATGATACCAAAGTTTTTAGGTCGTACGCCTTCTAATATTTTTTGTAATCTTTTGCGTTCTTCTCCTGAATGAATTTTTTTAGATACGGCCACAATTTCATTGAATGGTGTCAGTACTACAAATCTTCCTGCTAGGGATAATTCACAAGTAAGACGTGGTCCTTTGGCAGCAATGGGCTCTTTTAATATTTGAACTAAAATAGTTGGCTTGCCATTGAGCACCTCGCTAATTTTCCCTGTTTTTACAATCTCTGGAGCCGTTTGAAATTTTGCAAAATCAAATTGATTGTTGTTGTCGTTCATAGACAACTGTGTAAATTTAATGATCGACTTTGCGTAAGGGCTTAAATCGGTATAATGCAAAAAAGCATCTTTTTCAAATCCTACATCTACAAAGGCTGCGTTTAAACCAGGAATAATTTTTTTCACTTTTCCTAAATATAAATCGCCTACAGACCAACGGGCGTCCATCTTTTCGTTGTGTATTTCTACCAACTTTTTCTCTTCCAATAAGGCTATTTCAACCCCTTCTTCAGAGCTATTAATGATTAATTCTTTGTTCACGGTACAGCAACTTTTTAAAAACAGGTAGCTGGCAAAATAGCGAGCAGCTGCTTTATGTTTTATGAATCACGACCACTTTACAAAGGAAGGAAAAGGTAAGGTAAAGTTGCTAAGTAGATAAGTGGTGTGCAATATGAAAAGAAGACAAGCGTATTTGTAAATCAAATACGCTTGTCTATCGATATAGAACTATTTGTTCTTTTTCTTATGACGATTCTTTCTTAAACGTTTTTTTCTTTTGTGCGTCGCAATTTTATGACGCTTTCTTTTTTTACCACAAGGCA